>Ga0187893_10000303_pt1 | contig 127370 bp, 114 predicted proteins | sample MA1701074metaG_FD_139574 | JGI IMG/M metagenome (GOLD analysis project Ga0187893, IMG submission 139574) | White microbial mat communities from a basaltic lava cave in the Kipuka Kanohina Cave System on the Island of Hawaii, USA - MA170107-4 metaG ...
GATGACGTCTCCAGCCAAGGCATCGGCCAACCTCCCACCAAGGGTTCGCCGTGCAGTGTACAGGGAGTGTCACCCATCATCCCGGTTTGGGGTGTTACCACTCTACCCGGTTTGTACCCCGGCGTCGCCTCACCACCCAGTGTCCCCTCGACCGGCAAGCCCCCCTGGTGACACCTAACGGCGCCGGACGAGGGCCGCCCCGGACCGATCCGGCGGACGCGGCAACGTCGCCATCCTAAGGAGAGACCGAGATGAAGCAGTCGGTGATGATTCTCGTTGGCGCGCTGGCCGGCACCGGTGCCGCGGCCCAGGCCCAGACCGCCGCACCCTGCGCCGCGCCCACCGGTAGCGCACCAAGCGGGGTCACCGTGACCGCGTCCGGGCCCAATCTCGTGATCGGCTGGAATGCGGTGCCGAAGGCTGCCGGCTACGCCGTCATTCGCAAGAACCCCGACGGCACCTGTTGGGCCCTGACCCCGCAGGGAACCACGGCGACCTCATTCCAGGAACCGATTCCAGCCGTGGCGGGCGACTACGGCTACCAGATCGGCGTCCGGCTCCTCACCGGCCAAAACGGTTTGGGCCAGTTCGTCGCGTACCAGGTGCAACCTCCACCGGTGATCCTCACCCCGCCCCCGAGGGGAACGCCGACGATCATGAACGATGCGCTCCCCCCGGTGAACCTGACCGCGACCGGAACGCCAACGACCGCCACCGTGACCTGGACCGCGCCGAGCGCGGCGGTCAATTACCAAGTCAATCGGGCGCCGGCGGGGACCACCAGTTGGACCGCCGTGACCCCCAGCCCCGTGGCGGCGACCACGGTGACTGACGTGCTGCCTAATCCGGCCCAGCCGTACACCTACAGCGTGCTCGCCTATCGAAAGGACGGGCACTACGGCGCCGCTTCCGTCAACTTCACCGCCCCGCCGCCCACCAACCCGACCGGCCTGGTCGGCGCGGCCACCGGCCAGTCGGTGACGCTCTCCTGGCGGCCGGTGCAATACGCGGCTCGCTACGCCATTCGCGGACCCGGGATCACCGGCGCAGGCTCGACCACGACGACCACCTTCACCGTCGTGGTCGCTCCGGCGGGCAACAATGTCTATCGAGTCGGATCGATCTTCGATCCCGGCGCGCTCCAGACTCCGGTCACGGCGTGGTCGACGGTGACGGTGCCGGTCGCCGCGCCGACGAGCTGCGCCTGCGCGACCACCGGTCCCTTCACCGCACCGGCGTTCAACCTGCTGACGGCGAAGGGATTGAGCACCACGTTCACCAGTCCGGCGGGCACCTTCCGAATCGACGCACGGTCGCTCAACGGCAACAACCTGCTCGACGTGTTCGACTCGAGCAACCGTTCCGTCCTCAGCGAGACGAATCCCGCCGGCTGGGGGCTCAGCCCCAACGGCACCTACTTCGTCGTGACCATGCCCTCGGTCTCGACCAACACCGGCGCAAACGTCCGGGTGTTCTTGGTACGACAAGGCCCCCAGCGATGGAGTCCCGCCTTGGATATCGACGTCTGGCCGAACGGCTATTGGGGTTTCAGCGGAGACAACAGTCAGTTCCTCGTGATGCAGTCGCAAGCCACCTTCTCGTTCCAAGCGTTCAACCTTCGGGCCTCGAACCCCCGGTCGGCCATGGTGCAGGGCACCGGCAACCTCGCCGGAGCGCAGGTAACGGTCAGTCCCTGTGGTGACCGGTTGCTGTACGCCCGATGGACCCAGCTCTCCCCGCTCGCTGGTCAGGGCGAGTTCTACACCCGATCGACCTACGGATCCGGCCAGCTGCCGCTGACCACCTTTTGGGACGGTATGGCCCAGGTGACCCCGACGGCCAGCGCCGTCGCGGGACCGAGCCCGAACACCTTCCTGATCCAGCTGAACGGACTCAAGACCGCCGCCGGACAAACCACCATCCCGAGCGCGCAATGCAGCCCCTGAAGGGTCGGACGGACGGCGCGCGATGAATCGACGTCGGTTCGTCGCCGCCGCGCTCGCGGCCGCGGTACGGTTTGCCGGCCGGTCCGGGGACCGGCCGGGTCGTGGTGTCCCACCGTAACCTTGCTTTGGCGCTCCGGAACGGCCGCTGCTATCGCGGCGGCCGATGGCAGGTCGGCGACGTCGGGATCGACGCCGCCGGCAAGCTGGTGTTCGGCACCGGCCTCGAGGCGACCGAGACCATCGACGTGACCGACCGGGTGGTCGCGCCGGGGTTCATCGATGTCCTCGCCGACAATTCAGCCAACCCCGCGGCGACCTACCCGATCTTCGAGAAGTACAAGGTCGCCGACGGCGTCTCCACGGCGCTCCAGATGCACGGGGGCAGCGCCGACTGTGCGGCCTACTACGCCGAGTTCGGCGCCCGGCCGCACCTGATCAACTACGGGGGTGTCCACCGCGGTGATGACGGTGCGCGCCCGCGCGGCCAGCCTCAGGGAGCGGCGGCGGATCGTCGAACGGAACCTCGCCAACGGCGCGCTCGGCGTGTCCCACAGTCTCGAATACCAGCCCGGCCGCCTCCCAGGCACTCGCCAGTTCCCAGTGCACGCTCGGCCACCGCATCAGTCCGAGCATCATCGTCATCGCCGCCAGCAGGGCGAAAAGGGCTCCGACGCGCATCGGACCCGGGGCGCGGTCTCGGAGCGCCTCGAACGCTCCAATTCCCGCGGGAATGAAGACGAGCGGGACTCATGGAATGTCCCGGGTATGCGGCAAGCTGGACCTGATGATGCCCCATCGGGCCAATTCGTTCGTGATCGAGTTCCCCGACGACGAGCCCAACCTCGAGGTCACCAGCCTCTCGTTCGACGCGGACACCCTGGCGGCCGGCGCCACCACGTCGAGCTTCTATCTCACGGTATCCATTCGCACGTCGACCGGCGGAACCCCGCCGGCGTTCGTGGTCCGGGCCAAGCCGCCACAGTTCAACGAGCCGGGAACCGCGGAACGGATCAAACGAGCGAGTCAGGACTCTCTGTCCGTCGCCGGCCTGGCCACCAAGGGAACCAAGGTCGAAGTGGAAGCGACCGTGGTCTGCCAACCCAAGCCATGACTTCCTGGCCGTCGTCTCACCCCACCAGCGCGGAGCTCCGCGCATCGGAGACACCATGCCCCGACCGACGTTGGCTGTTTTCTCCTCGGCCTCGGACCCGTCGGTGAGCTTCAACACCAGCATCGTGACTCCCCACTTGCTGGTCGAGTTCAATGCGGTGGCCAACGCGGTCGAATACCGCGTCAGCCGTCCACCGACGGAGGCCCGGAGGCGGACATCTTCCAAGGCCCGATCGCGGCGTTTCAGTACCAGGGACAACAGGACTGCACCGCTGCCGACCGGATCCCAGGTCACCTCTGCCTCTATTTCGATCGGAACGTCAAGTCGGGCGTGTAATACAGCTACCAGGTCCGGACGATCTACAGTGGTGGCGTCGCGTCACCGCCCCGTGCGCCCGCGACCCGCCTGAGCCCCTGAGACACCTGACGGCCCCCGGCCCACCGCCTACGAAGAAAACCTCGAATACGCCAAGCTCGCGGCGCGGTACGATGGGTGACGGCCACGAGGCCGAACATCATCCCGACCCCGTGCCTGAGGATCGAGTTCGGCTCCGCTGCGAATGCGGTCGAGCACCTCGTCAACCTCACACCGTAGGCCTGGGCCGTCGGGGGCTCGACCCCGCAGCGCCAGCAAGGGAACGAGATCGGGGGGTCCAACAACAAAGCCGCCTCATCGGCGGCTTTGGCAGTTGCCCCTCCTGGGCTCGAACCAGGACTCTTCTGATCCAGAGTCAGACGTGTTGCCAGTTACACCAAGGGGCAGTGAACTGAATGGAGCTGAGGGGGATCGAACCCCTGACCTCTGCAGTGCGATTGCAGCGCTCTCCCAGCTGAGCTACAGCCCCTCGAAGGGCCCCAAACCTAGCCTTCACACCGGCACCCGTCAACCCGCTAACTCGTTGCCCGACAGCACATTGGAGTGAGGCCGCGGGATGACCGCCCCCCCCTCGGCCCAAACGACCAACGGACGGTGAGTTGGAGAGTCGTGTTGGGGGGAGCTAAGTCCTATAGCCCCAACGACGACTCGCAACCCACCGCCCGCGTCAACGAACGGCTCCATCTCTAGCAAAACCCGGACTGCGACCCGCGCGACATCGACAACTTTTCGGTCCATTCGACGATCGTTTCGGTTACCGCGCCGCTGACCTCCCCATCCATAGTCGAGAACCCAAATTCCGGAGCCAACCATGTCGGCGAGAAGTGGGATCTGGACAATCACCCTCTGGACAGCCGGGCGAGTCCCCTCGCTCGTCACCCTGACTCGCCCCCGAATCGGGGCCAGCCTCCTCGGCAACCTCACCCTCGAACTCTGGGCAACCCTGGAAGCTCGCTTCCCGCCCCTCACGCTCGACGAATTCGCACTCCTGCCCGATCGGTTCCGCGCCCTCCTCCACACCGAGGCCGACAAGCCGCTGATCCGAGCGGTTCAATGGTTCAAGACAGCGGTCGATCGGGATGCCCACAGGCAAGGCCTATCGCAGCGGGGCGCCATCTGGGAAACCGGCTTCGAGCGGTTCGGGGTCGACTCGATCGAGGAACTGGCCAGCTGGCGGCGGCGGATTCGAGCCGGCAGAGCGTTAGGCTTGAGCGGCCGGCTCCCGGTCGGCGAACGGCACCTCGACGGCGAGCCCGTCCCGCGCAATGGTCACGTTCGGGAAGATCGGGCTCGCTTCGGCGAACAGCTCGGGAGCCTCGCGGCTGTAGCGGGCGCTGATGTGAGTCAACACCAACCGCAGCGCCCCGGCGTCGCGAGCGAGTTCCGCCGCTTCACGCGCCGTCGAGTGGCCGGTCTCGATCGCCCGATCGCGCTCGTCGTTGCTGAAGGTGGCCTCGTGAACGAGTAAGTCGGCGCCCCGGGCCGCCTCGAGCACGCTGCGGCAGGGACGGGTATCGCCGCTGTAGACCAGCCTACGCCCCGGACGCGACGCCCCCACCAGCGTCTCCGCCGTGATCACCCTCCCGTCCTCGAGAGTCACCGGCTGACCGCGATGCAGCCGCCCCCACAGCGGACCCTCGGGTATTCCCAACGCTCTCGCCCGCTCGGGATCAAAGCGGCCCAACCGGGCATTTTCCACCAGGGCATAGCCGACCGTGTCGGCCCGGTGCTCGGTCGGGAACACCACGATCTCGTAGTCTCCCCGGCCGAGGCGGTCGCCCGATGACACTTCGATGATCTCGACCGGAAACTTGGTCTTCTCCACGCCGACGGCCAGCGCGTGCCCGAGGATTCGTTGCGCGCCTCGGGGGCCGTAGAGCTTCACCCCCTCTTTCCGATCCATCAAACCCATGGTGCGAAACAGCCCCATGAAACCGAGGAAGTGGTCGGAATGGTAGTGGGTAAAAAAGATCTCCTTGAAGCTGAATCCGACCCCATACCGCATCATCTGGCGCTGGGTGCCCTCCCCGCAGTCGAACAGGAGGGTCTCGCCCTCACGCGCGACGGCAAGACCCGAAACGTTGCGTTCAACCGTGGGACAAGCCGCCCCGGTGCCGAGAAAAGTGACGCCAAGCATGGGGAGAAAGTAGACGGGTAGACGGATGGACGGGTAGACGGACGGGTCGGCGAAGGGACGATGTCACGGTAGGCTTCGCCCGCCTGTCCGCCTCAAGCTACGACATTCACCTGCTGCGCGATCCCCGTCGTCCCGTCTTCATTGAAGTAGATGCCCGACCGCGACAATTGAGCGGCCACCGATCCGCTGGAGTCGCGGACCGTGTACGGGGTCGCCACCGATCCGAGGTAAACGGCGCCAATGCCGCCACTCGCCAGCGACCCGGCCTCCAGGCCAGTGGTGTCCGACCGAACGACCGCCAACTGACCGAAGATGGAGTCGCCCTCATCGATGAACCCGTTGCCGTCCTCGTCGTACCGACTCACCTCGGCGAACCCGTTGCCTGATCCACCGACCAGTTCGGTGGCCGGATCGATGGCGCCGTCCCCGTTGGCGTCGAGTCCCAGGACGCCCCCACCGACCGCCAGCGCCTGGCGGGGGGCCGTTGGGGCCTCGTCCGCCCCTTCGACCGAATCCGCCGGAGGGCTCGACGCCGGCGCCGGCCCCGGCGACACGATCGCCGAGGCCTTGAGGGAATAGGTCTCGATCCGGGCGTACGCCCGAGCCAGGTCGAGCGCCTGGGTGAAGTCGATTTGACGACCGTCCACCGTCGTCACCGAGCCGGCGGCCCGGAAGCTGGTGGCCTCCACCTCGCGATACGATTCGCGCCGGCGGTAACGAAGGTCGACTCGGACCGAAGGTTCGTCGCCGATCCGCGCCTCGATCCGCTTCACCAATGCATCGATCTTTTCGGAGAGCTTGGCGGTATCCTTGCCCTCCTCGGCCCGTTCGAAATAGCGCCGGAGGAGTCTGGTGAGCTTGTCGATTTGCCGGTCGACCGCTCCCGACCCCGGCTGAAACGAGTCGCCCTCGGAAGCGGGGCGAATCCGGACTTGGAGGCGCTCCCGAACCGAGTACTCCGCCTCGAACCGGTGGACGCTCGCGAGCTCGATGGTCGACGCGACGATCCTCATGGCGAGCAGTATCGGCCGGCTCGCCGTGGAGTTGAGGCTCTAGAATGCCTTGATCTGGATGGTGATCTTGCCGGGGTGCTTCCTCAGCTCGTCGGCCAGCTCCTTGAACGAGCCAACCAGCTTGCGGAGATCGCTGTAGAGCAGCGTGTCGGTCACCAGTTTGCCGAGCGACCCGTCGCCTCGATTGACCTTCTGGAGCAGGCTATCGAGCCGAGCCGTGGTGGTAGTGAACTCGGCACCGGTGCCGGTAAAGGTGGTGAGCAGCGTGTCGCTCTTTCGGAGGGTGACCGACACGTCGGCGACGGCCAGCGTCGAGTCCATCCGGGCCGACAGCCGTTGAAGCTGCGCCATCGTCTCGGTCAGCTCGGCGATCGGACCCTGGCGAGTATTCGTGTAGACCGCCATCAGCCGCTGCATCGCCGTCAGCGTGGCATCGAGATTGTCGGCCAGCCGCTTGTTGGCGATCTCATTGACGCCGGTGAGGGCTTCCTTGGCCTTCTCCCCCAACTCGGTCCCCAGCTCCATCAGCCCTTGGTCGACGACCCCTTGGATCACCCGATCCGGGGGGAGCGCTTCCGTGGAGGTGCCGGGGTGAAAGTTGACGACCGCGTCCGCCACCAGCCCGACCGTCGCCAGCTTCGCCGAGGCATCGATCCGGGGAGCAACTTGAGGATTCATGAGGAGGGTCACCACCACCCGTCCGACCGATTCGAAGGCGATCCGATCGACGCCGCCCATGTGGACGCCGGAGACGCGGACGGCCGACCCCCGCTTGAGCGTACCGACATCGGGGAACGCGACTCGGACCTCGACCTGCCCCCGTTTGAAGCTGGTGCCCTTGAGCCACATCGTCCCGCCGAGAAACAACCCGATGCCCGCGATGACGAGGACCCCGACCGTGACTTCCTGCTTGTAGTGTAGATCCATGGATCCTCGTTAGGCTGCCGCTGGAGTCTCGAAGTCTCGCTCCAGGAACGCCCGCACTGCGTCGATGGTCGACGCTCGGAACTCCGCCGGCGTTCCCTGCAAGATGATCTTCCCGTCGCTCAACAGCGCCAATCGATCGGCCACCCGGAACGCCCCTCGGACATCGTGGGTGACCATGACACTGGTGACGCCCAACTCTTCCGAGAGCCGCCGAACCAGGTTGTCGATGATGTCCGAATTCACCGGGTCGAGGCCCGAGGTCGGCTCGTCGTAGAGAAGATATTTCGGCGCCCCAGCGATGGCCCGGGCGATCCCTACCCGCTTCCGCATCCCGCCCGACAGCTCGGCCGGAAACTTCTTGGCCACCTCCGGCGCCAAGTTGACGAGCCGGAGGCATTCCTGGACGCGATCGCGGCAATACCCGGCGTCGTTGTACTTGCGATCGTCGCTCAGGCCGAGCCGAATGTTCTCGAACACGTTCATCGAGTCGAACAACGCCCCGTTCTGGAACACGTAGCCGATCGTGGTCCGGAGGTCCGCCAGCGCATGGCGCTTGAGCTGGGTGACGCTCTTGCCGTCGACGATGATGGCCCCGGCGTCCGGGTGGATGAGACCGTTGATGTGCTTGAGGAGAACGCTCTTCCCGGTTCCCGAAGCGCCCATCAGAGCCACGGTTTCGCCATCGGTCACCGTGAAGTCGACGCCGTCCAGCACCACCTGCTCGCCGAATCGTTTCTTGACCCCACGGAGCTCGATCATTGATTGAGCAGGACCCGCGCGAGCACCGCGTTCAGCAGGAGGATCACCACCGAGCTCGCGACTACCGCCGCCGTGGTCGACTTGCCGACGCCCTCAGCGCCCTGCTTGGTGTTGAACCCCATGTAGCACGAAATCAATCCGATCGCTCCGCCGAAAAAGAACGCCTTGATGACCGAGTAATACCCGTCGAAGCTCCGGTAGTAGTACTGAGCCCCGTAGGCGAAGTCTTCATCGGTCAGCGGCAAGACCTGCTTGACGGCGTACCACGCGGCGACCACCGCCACTACGTCGGCGATGATCGTGAGAATCGGCACCATCAGGAAGCCGGCCAACACCCGGGGAATGACGAGATGCGAGGACGGCGACCGGCCGAGACTCTCGAGGGCGTCGATCTGCTCGGTGACTCGCATCGTTCCCAGCTCGGCGGCGTACCGCGCCCCGATCCGGCCGGCCAGGACCAAGCCGACGAGCACCGGGCCCAGCTCGAGCACGACCGTCGAGACGATCAGCGTCCCGAGCACGTACAGCGGCAAGCTGGTCTGCCACTGGTACCCCGACTGAAACGCGGTGACGGCGCCCGCGAAGGACGCGATCACCAGCACGATCGGCAAGCTCCCGGCGCCAATCCCGGCGCATTCGGCGATGGTCCGAGGAACCCAAGCCCGCCACTCCCGAAACCCCCGACCGATCTCGACGCACATCATGCTGAAACGACCCAAATGCCCGAGCGCGCCCAAGATGACGCGACCGGCGAAACGGGGAATCGCGAGCGCTCGGGTTGGCATGCCTGTATCTTGAACCGCCATGCCGTCGAAGTCCACCCTCGCAGATTTCCGTCGTCTGGTGGTGACCTGGTTCCGGAAGCATGGCCGCGATCTTCCCTGGCGGGCCACTCGCGATCCGTATCGCGTGCTCGTTTCCGAAGTGATGCTGCAGCAGACGCAGGTAACCCGGGTCGAGGGGTTCTACCACCGATTCCTCACCGAGTACCCGACCATCGATTCCCTCGCGGCTGCCGCGCCCGGCATGGTTCGGGAAAGCTGGGAAGGCCTCGGCTACTATCGGCGAGCCGCCAATCTCCATCGCCTGGCCAAAACGGTCGTCGCGGACCACGGCAGTGAGCTGCCCCGAGACGTCGAGGCCCTCCGCGCGTTGCCGGGCGTGGGCCGCTACACCGCCGGAGCCATCGCGACTTTCGCCTACGAGTCCCCCGAACCCGCGGTCGACACGAACGTCGCTCGGGTGCTGCGACGGGCCTTCCATCCTCGGGCCGGCTCGGCCGCCAAGGATGAGCGGCGGCTCTGGGATACCGCTCGCGCCCTCTTGCCGCGCCGCGGTTCCTCGGCGTGGGCCCTCAATCAAGGCTTGATGGAGCTCGGCGCCCTGGTGTGCACCGCCCGACAAGCGCGGTGCGAGATGTGCCCCGTCAGAAGGCTGTGCCGAACCGGTCGGAAGGGCGTTAGGGTCGCCCTAGCGCGCCAGCCACCAGGGCGAGCATCCCGAGAAACCCCGAGATCATCCCGACCGTCGCCTGCCGACTCCGCAGCGCGTCGAACTGCTGGGCTTGAGCTACCGGGTCGAGGCGGGTCAACCGGCCGGAGTTGGGAACCAGCACCAGGAGGGTCAGGAGGGCGGCGACGAGACCCGCCCCCTGCATCGTCATCAAGGCGTGACTGACGGCCCCCATCGCCGATCCGAACATCATCATCGTGAGGACCAACCCCGAAGCCACGGTCAGGACGCTCCCCGGCAAGATCAGCCGTTGGTTCATCAGCGCCAGGAACCGAACCCCCTGGGCCAGCTGGTCTCTCGGGGCCCGCTTCAGCGAAAGGCCCAGCGTCATGACCGCCAAGGCGCCCCCGAGCCAGAGCACGAAGCCCAACAGGTGAGCGAAGATCCAGAGATGTCTCATGGGATGACCGCGCTGAAGTCGTTGACGTCGATCGGCTGACGGCCAGGAAAGCCGGCGCCGACTTCGTGCCAATGGGTGATCCGCTCTTCGCCGCTCTTCCAACACAAGAGCACCAGGCGGTCGTCGCGGAGGGCGTAGAAATCGACCAGTCCTTCGTCGAAGCCCTTGAAGAGGCAACCGATCGCCGAGATTTCCGCGAGAAACCCGTCGATTCGATCGGCGGCGGTGGTCACCGCCATCCGGGCCTGGATCCGCTCCATCGACTCGCCGGCATCGGCCCGGCTCCCGGCCGCCAATAGCTCGTAGCGGGCCAACGCCTCGCGCCAGGTTCCATATTCCTGCCGGAGATCGGTCAGGATCCGGCGCAACAACGGCAGGGTCCGCTCGGCCTCCTCGAGCGTGAAGATCCGGATCTCGGTCACGCACCCCCCTGGTCTCGGTCGTCGCTCAACCGGCGGCTCAATCTTCGGTCGGACACCGGGGCTGGTCAAGCGGGCCGCTCGAGGGCGGCCTCCGCGGCCCGACGGCCGGCCTCCAGGTACGCACCGATTTGGTCGGTGTCGAACGTTTCGCCCCGATGAACCTCCGGACGGACGTACATGAGGGTCGGTCGACTCCGGGTCGCCCGCCAGACCGCGAGGGCCTGGGCCGTGACCGTGGCCATCAGCACGTGCTGGCTGTCGTTGTGGGCCCGGATCAGGGCGGGCGGGAGGCGGCCGCGGAGGGGCGAGGAGTCGAAGCCGGGGCCGACGTCGATGGCGACGACCAGATCCGCCGGAAACCGGGCGGCCACCTCCAGCGGGAGGACTCCTCGCAGTCCCCCATCGGCCAAGCGGCGGCCCGCCAACTCAACGGGAGGATAAAAGACCGGCAGGGCACACGCGGCGTGCAGCGCATCGGCCAAAGGAGCGTCGATGCCGCCGGCGCCGAACACCAGCAGCTCACCGCTGTCGAGATCGACGGCGGTGACCGAGAGGGGCAGGACCAGGTCGGCGAACCGTTTGACCGGCAGGAGCCGGCCTAACGTGTCTCGGAGACGTTGCCCCTTGAACAGCGCCGGCGCGAAGACCCCCCGCAGGAGCGCCGTTCGATCCAGCGCCGCGACGTCGTCCCGGCGAATGGCCCCCAACCGATCCCGAACCTGGGCGATCGACAGCCCCGCCGCGAGCCCGGCGCCGATTACCGCCCCCATCGAGGTTCCCACGAACCGGGTCGGCACCAGGCCGGCCTGGGCAAGCACCTCGAGCGCGCCCAGGTGCGCGGCGGTTTTGACGCCGCCCCCGGAGACGACCGCCACGATTTCCCGACGGGTCATCGCGGCTTGCGAGCCTGGTACCGTTGCCGACCCGCCTCGAGCCGATCGCGCTCCTCGGCGGTTTCGGCCACTAACCGGGGCACTCGGCGGGGTTTCCGGTCGCGGTCGATGGCGACGAACACCACGTGCGCGGTATGGGTGTGTTGCTGAACCCCGGTGGCGAGATGCTCGGAGTAGACGTGCACCGTGATATCCATCGAGCTGTGGCCGACGTGGTCGACCGTCGCTCGACAAGTCACCAGCGCTCCGACCGGAATGGAGTGATGGAAGTCGAGCCGATCGATCGACTTGGTAACCGCCGGACCGGCGGCGTGACGCATCGCCGCCACCGCGGCGGCTTGGTCGACCAGCGCCATCAGATCGCCGCCGAAGAGGTCGCCCAACACGTTCTGCATGTGGGGCATCACAAAGGTGGTGATCTCGCCCCGCGAGAACGACATCGGACGGGCGTCCGGAACCGAGGTCACTTCAGTAGTCGACCGGGCGAAGGTAGAACTCGCCGATCGCGGTCGGACTGACCATCGCGACCGTCGGCAGTTTCCGTTTCCAGTGAGTCGAGTCGAGCCGCCGCCGGACCAGGGTGACTTCATCGGCTCGAAACCCGAATCCCCGGATCGTCTCGTCCGGAAAACCGGCGAGGATCCAGTGGAGAATCCGGTCGGCCTTGTCGTAGCTGATGCCGAAGTCGCCCTCGTCGGTTTGACCCGCCACCAGGTCCGCCGTGGGGACCTTGTCGACGATCAGCCGGGGCACGCCCAGATGGCGCGCCAGCGCCCACACCTGGGTCTTCATCAAGTCTCCGATCGGGTTGACCGGAGGGGAGTCGTCGGCGTGCCAGGTGAAATACCCGAACAACCGCTCGGTCTTGTTGCCGGTGCCTAACGGAATCGCGCCGAGAGACGCCGACAGATCGAAGAGGGTGATCATCCGCATCCGGGCGATGATGTTGCCGAGCCGGCCGGGGGTGGGCGGTTCACCGAGACTCGCCGCCAACCCGTCGACGGCGGCGCTGAGGTCTACGGTTCGGACACCCACGCCGAGAGCGTCGACGACCAGCTGGGCATCCTCGAGACTCGCCCGGCTGGAGGTGCGATGCGGCATCCGCACCGCCGTCACGTTGGCGGATCCGAGGGCCCTGGCGGCGAGAAACGTGACCACCGCGCTGTCGACCCCGCCCGAGACCCCGACCACCACCCGCTCGAATCCCCGGCGGGTCACCTCGTCCCGCAGGAACTCGACCAACCACCGCTCGGTCAACGCCGGGTCGATGGCCAGCGGATCTTCCTCGCTCGGAAGCGGAATCGGCTGGCGAGCCGGCAAGCGAGCCGGCGGGCGGCCCGATGGACTCGGCGGTCCCGGCAACACTCCGCCCTCGCGCCGGGCATTGAGCCCGTCGAGAAGGTGGGGAAGATGGGTCTCCAAGTCCGATAGCAGCGGCTCGTCGGCCCGGGCCCGGACGATCTCCTCGAGGTCGATGGTCACCGTCGTCAGGACGTTCTCGAAAATCGGGGCCTGGAGCACGACTTTGCCCCGGGGATCCACCACCAGCGAACCACCCGGGAACGCCTTGCCGCCCTCGAACCCGACCAGATGGGCCACGGCGACGAAGAGACCGTGCTCGGTGGCGATCGCTTCGGCGGTCCGCTCCCACCGAAGAGCGCTCGCCGGCTTGCCACCCGCGGCGCCGGTCGGCTGGATCCCGCGGGCCGGGCTGGCGCTCAGGATGATCAGCAACTGAGCTCCGTCGAGCGCGGCCATCGTCGGAACGATGGAATGCCAGGCGTCCTCGCAGACGATCACCGCGGCCCGACCCCAGCTGGTGTCGAAGGCCTGGACCGAACGCCCCGGTTCGACGAACCGCTCCTCGTCGAACACCCCGTAGGTCGGGAGAAAGATCTTCCGGTGCACATGGCGGATCGCCGGGGCCGGGCTGCCGAGCGACGCGATCAGCGCCGAGTTGTAGAGCCGGGTGTTCCAGATCTCGTAGAACCCGATCGCCAGGTCGAGCGGGGGAGCGCCACTCGCTCGATGACGCGTCGCCAGGTCCTCGAAGAGCTGCTCGGCCGATCGAGCCAACTCGCGGACCCCGCCCTCGACGAAGTACCCGGTCGTCGCCGCTTCCGGCAAGATCAATAATTCGGGTGGCTCGGCGAGAGCGGCAACCGAGCGGAACAGCGCCTCGATCTGGTCGAGGTTCTGAACGTAGGCTGCCTTGCGAGGACGGAACTGGGAGATGGCAACCCGTAGCATTGGCCGGTAAGCTAGCCGCGGCGCGGTGGCCTGGAAACCGTGACCCTTCCCGATCGGGGGCCGACGCTGTTCCTTTCGCCAATGAGTACCCCACTCGAAGCCCTCCGCGGGGTGGTGAACGCCGCGGCGCCCCTGCCCAATCTCGTCACCGGCGGCCAACCCAACGGCGAACATTTCAGGGCCCTCAAGTCGGCTGGCGTCGAAGTGATCCTCGATATCCGGGATCCGATGGAGCCCCGCCCCCTCGACGAGCCGGCAGCGGTCCGGGCCCTCGGGATGGAATACCTGAACGTCTCGGTGACCGCGGCCACCATGGACGATGAGACACTGGAGCAGTTGCTGGGGATCGTCAGGAGCAATGCCGGCCGATCGATGCTCTTTCATTGCGCCAGCGGCAACCGGGTCGCCGGAGCGCTGATCCCGCATCTGATCCTCGACCACGGGCTCTCGGAGGACGACGCGGTCGCCGCCGCCATGAGAATGGGGCTCCGGGGGGCCGAAGTGCTGGAATGGGGATTGGACTACGCCAGAAGGCGCGGCGAGCGCCCTCGTTAGGTCCCGCCCTCCCGTAGACCCGCGACCGGAGTCGCGGGACTCAGGGAGATTCGCGCTGCGTTAGGCGCCCGGCCGACCGCGGGGCCGGCCACCCCCACTAGCGGGTCGGCTGCCGCCACCACCCCCGCCGGAGGACGGCCGGGCCGAACCGGACCCCGACCCATGCCGGGGCTCGGCCCGGGGCGGAGGACTCGAACGCGGCTCGGATCGCGGCGGCGGGCTCGATCGCGGTTCCGCCCTCGGGGGAGGACTGGAGCGCGGCTCGGCCCGGGCCGAGGGGCTCTCACGAGGACGCTCCACCCGGGGGCGTTCGCTCCGGGTCGGGAAATCGTAACGGGGCGCCGGTCGGGAGTTATCGTCCCCACCTCGAACCCGTCGGCCGGAGCCATCGCCGATCTCGACCGGGCCGCGAACCGAACTGGGGCCCCGCTCGATGTTCGGCCTCTCGCCGGATGGGGGCGGCGACCGCCGGGCCCGGGGCCGGGATTCACCACCGACGCCGCGGGGCGCATCGGCCCGGGGCGAGTCGGGCGACGGACGGGCCGCTCGATCGTCGGCCGGACGCGGCCGGCCGCCATCCCGGGGCCGGTAGCCGGGATCGTTCCCTAGCCCACGGGGCAACGCGCCGGTCAAGGTCCCACCCAAGACCGGGCGAGCCCGGTTCCCGTCGGGGTTGTGCCTAACGATGGTATAGCCTCGCGGCCGGCCGGCCACGATCGGGTACCGATAGTTCCGATTGCCGTACGCCCAGGTGCCCCAGTAACGGCTCCGCCACCACCAGTCGTCGTAATACCCCCCGCCCCACCCCCCTCGACCGCCATAAAATCCACCCAGATACCAGCCGCCCGTCGGATAGTACCGACACCCAAACAAGCTCGGCCGATACCACGGGTCGCAATTGTAGTCGTCGTAGTAGCCGTAAGGCCGTGGGTACCACCAACCGCTGGTAACCCGGTAGTTGTCGCGATAGCCGTAGACCCGGTAGCTGAGAACGTCGTAGTCGAAGCCCCGGTCGCTCGACATCCGCTGAACGAGCTCGGTGATGTCCGCCTCGGGATCTCGGGAGTCCTCGTCGATGTACAGCCGGGTGTAGTCCCAATTGCCGCCGTCCTGGATCGCATCGAGGCGGAACGGATCGGCGGAGACAGCCGCGTACACGAGCCCTTGACCATCCCGCCCGACGATGAACGATTCCCGGTCGCCCCGGCCCTGGACTTCGTAGCGGCGGCCGGCTCGGATCAGGTTGTCATCGCGGGGATCGACCGGGTACAAGACCCGGAGCCTGCCCTCGGTATCGTAGTTGAAGACCAGCAGATAACCATCATCGTTGGCCTCGACCTGAACTCGGGCCCGTTCGCCCTCCCGATATTGCCGAGAGCTGTTGAGCCAGAGGCGAACCGGGGCGGCAGCCTCCGAAACGGCCACCGCGGGAGCGGCCAAATCGAGCTGAGGCAAGCCCAACGTGTCGTCGACGGCCACGGCGCCGATCGCCAGCCACCAAAGGGAGATCATCATCGCTTACCTCCACTGCGCATTCGTTGCGGACGGCGGTCGGGTGGTTGAGGCACCCGAAACCGACCTCTCTGATATCGAGTTTCGTGCCACTCCGTCGAAATCAGCTAACGCGTTGCGACACAACGCCTTGATGCGAAATACCCGGCCGCGTCGACTGTCCTTTCTTGGGGACACCTGAACCCTCCAGGAGACAGTCCTGGGTACAATATCGGGGACCCGGGCCGTTCCGGCGAGTTCCCAGTCACCGCTGCCGATGCCAGTACATCCGCAGCTCCGAAATCTTGCCCCCCTCGGTCTCACAGAACATTGCCCCCCGAGCCTCGATCCACTCGCCGGTCCGGCGGCGCCGAAACACGGTCTTGAACTCGGTGGAAAACCAGGGCCCCACCACGAAAATCTCCCCCGTCGTCACCGTAATCTCCGACTGGTTGTACGGCACGTCCGCCCAGTAGCGGCGGATGGCGTCAATGCCGATGTGAGGGGGGGAAAAGGGCGTCTCCGAGAAGACCGCCTGCTCCGTGAACACTGAGAGGATCGTCTCCAGATCGGCCTTCGACCACCCCTTGGCGAAGACGTCCATGAGCTGGCGCCCAAGGATCGGGGCCGCAGGCTCGGTTGGCGGGGGCGCGGTCATGCTCCAAATTAGCGATACGCCCAGAGTTTTTCCGGACCCCTGAACCGAGCGCCCCGATGATCGATCGCCAGCAGCTCATCGCCCTCCTCCGCGACTCCGCGGCATCCTTTGTGGATTCCTTCCGAGCCACCAGCCCCGAGCAGTTCCATTACAAACCCGCGGCCGACAAATGGTCGATCGCCGAGACGGCCGAGCACGTTGTCGTCGCCGAGACGGGATCCGGCCGGCTGATTCGGGGGAAACTCACTCGGGAGCCCGCCAGCGCGGAGGCGTTGGCCGCCACCCAAGGCGCCGAGGCGCGGATCGATTCGCGCCTTCAGAAACGGGATCGGGCCTTTCCGGCGCCCGAGTTCGTGCTGCCGACGGGGCGATGGCAGACGGCCAGAGAAATGGTGGCGATCTTCGAGGAGAGCCGCACCGCCACGATCGATTTCCTGCTGGCGACCGAACTCGACCTGGCCGGGTATGCCGCGCCGCACCCGGCCCTCGGCCCCCTCAACGGGTATCAGTGGGCGTATTTTCTGGTGCGCCACTCCGAACGCCACGTCGAGCAGATCGAAGAAATCAAGCGGGCGGCGGGGTATCCTAACGACTAGCCCGACCCGAGCTCAGGGCACGCCGGCCGCGACGAACGTCTCGAAGAAGCCCAGGCCGGAATCGCTCACCGCGACGCCGAGGAGGGTACCGGAGAGCTGGAACCGGCCCCGCATCTGGAGGAACACCCGGTCGGCGACCGTCACCGGGGTCGCCTGGGCTTCGAAGACCCGCACGGCCAACCGCACGGTGTCGCCGCCGCGCCCGGCGATCATTTCGAATCGTTCCGGCGCGTTCCGCCCCCCGACCACCGGCCGACTGCCCTGATAATCGATCCGCCCGAAGCGGAGGATCTGCCGCACGCCCAGGGAGTCGACCACGGCCATGAAATAGGGAGTGCGGTCGGGGGTGACGGCGGAGTCGCCGGTCAGGACGCCGCCATAGACGACGCTCATCCGAGCGCCCCTTCCCTGACCCCAGTTCCAACTCGTCTCGCGCCAGATTCCCCAGTTGTGATCGTGGTACCCCGCGACGCCTTCGAACCGCCGGCACTCCTTTCCCTCACAAATCGTCCCCGAAGCCGTTGCCCGAACCGCCGGCACCACGTAGCCGGAGCGGAACCCTTCCCGGCGAAGCTCGACCGGCGGAAAGTACGCGTTAGGCGTCGGGCGGACTTCGAGATCGAAGCGGACCGACGCCCCATCCCGTCCCGCGGTCCCGACGATCCGGTAGCGCCCTTGCCTTTGAGTGACGGTGTGACGACCGAGGGACAGGTCGGCGCGGGCGGTATCGATCCGAACGGCTTCGGGAGGAACGGTCGACGTGAACCGCGCCGGCGGTCGACCGGGGCGGTGACGAGTGACCAGCAGTTGACCCCCTGATCCACCGACCAGATAGGTGAGGTACCACCATTCGCCGAGGCTGGGAGCGACATTGAAGTAATGCCACTCGGCCCAGGTCGGATCGGCGAGCGGGGCGTGGAACCGGTCGAGTTCGTGGTAGAGTTGTTCGGGGGTCGGGTCGGCAAACCGCCGATCGGCGGGGGAGTCGGCCCAGCGGCCGTTGAGCAGGTCGAGACCCGCTCCCACCGCGGCCGCCGCCTCGGGAAGCTCGCCGCCGGCACGGAGAGGGATCAGCTCACCGTTTCGGCGGAGGTAGATCAGTTTGTGCTCGATGACCGGCGAGGTTTCGCCGACCACGTCGGCGAGGCGAGGGCCGCCAATCAGTTGGCGCTCGAGGAATCGGGCCCGGTCGATGCCGAAAAAGAGTCCGCCCATCGAGCCGGTCCGAAGCCCTTCGAGATCGATCCCTTCCGGCAGCACGGTGACGTCGCCGCCGCCCACGAGGGCGACGTCGCGCGACTGGATCAGCATCGCCTGGCCGACCGACAGGAGGACCATCATCACCGACGCGCCCACCGCGTAGCCGAGGAGCAACACGATCCCTCGGGCCCGCCGGACCAGGAGGTGGCGGAGCGCCAGGGTCCAGACGGTCGGCCGGTCAGCTCCCACTGCCGAGATCCTCTCCCGCCAGATGGCCATCGAGGAGTTGGACCCGGCGGACCGCTCGGGCGGCGAGGCGGTCATCGTGGGTGACTACGACGATAGTGACACCATCGCGGTGGAGGCGATCGAACAGGTCGAGGATCTGGGTGCCGGTCGCGGCGTCGAGCTCGCCGGTGGGTTCGTCGGCCAGCAGCAGGACCGGTTCGTTGGCGAGAGCCCGAGCGACGGCGACCCGCTGCATCTCGCCACCCGAGAGCTGGGTGGCGCGATGGTCGGCGCGATCGCCGAGCCCGACGTAGGCGAGCAGTTCCCGGGCCCGCCGTTCCCGGGCGGCTCTCGGTCGGCCGGCCTCCGCCATCGGCAGCTCGACGTTCTCTCGGGCTGTGAGAACGGGAAGGAGATGAAACCGCTGGAACACGAACCCGATCTTCGTTAGGCGGAGCCGAGTGAGGTCGCGATCATTGAGAGCGGCGAGCCTGGTACCGAGCAGCTCGACCGTGCCGGACGAAGGGGTGTCGAGGCCGCCCACCAGCTGCAGCAGCGTGGACTTGCCGCTACCGGAGGGCCCGGTGATCGCGACGTAGTCGCCGGCCATCACCTCGAGCGACACGCCCCGGAGCGCTCGGACCTCCTGGCCGTTGATGGGGTAGGTCTTGGTGAGGTCGCGCGCCACGACGACGGTCACGAGCCGGCGACTCCTGCGGCCGCCATCTGGTTCACTCGGCCTCCGCTCTCAAGGTCGCCGCGATCGGGGCGCGCGCCGCCAGCCAGGCTGGATAGCCGGCGGCCAGGAGTCCGGCGGCGACCAGCAGCATCGTCGTCCGAGCCAGGGCGGCCGGATCCGCCACGAAGAACGAGATCACCGCGGGTAGCCCCGGGAAGGAAGTCAGGATGGCGTCCAACCGACGGGCGGTCACCAAGCCGAGAATGATCCCGGCCGCCGCGCCGGCGACGGTGAGGATCCCGCCCTCGAGCATCACCATTTGGACGATCCGCGCCCGACTCACGCCGATCGCGCGGAGCACCGCGATCTCCCCGAGCCGTTCGTTCACCGTGATGGTGAGAATGGTCCCCACTAGGAGCACTCCCACCACGAGACTGATCGTGGCGAGGATCAGCGAGAGCTGCTGGAAATAGGCCATCCGGGTGCGAAACTGCGCCACCAACGCGGCCACGCTGCTGACTTGGACATCGGGGAACGCCGCCGCGATACGCTCGGCCACGGCTTCGACGTCTTCGCCTTCGGCGACTTTCACCATGACCATCGACGCGCCGTCGCCGTCGGGAACCCGCCCCAGACGCCGGATGACCCGGTAATTGGCGCCGACGGAAAGCTGGTCCTTCGAGTCGTACGACCAAGTGACCACGCCGCGCACGACCAGGCGCCGCTCGATCTGGGCTACCGCCGACTGGGGGTCGAGGCGACCTTCGACCGTGACGGTATCGCCGATCCGCCAGCCGGACGCGAACGCGACCGCTTCACTGATGAGGAGGCCGGTGGTGTCCCGAGCGTCGAGGTCGCGGCCGCGGTCGACCTGATAGAGCCCTTGGCCGGCGGGATCGATCCCGTAGCCGACCATCGTCCGGAGGGAGTCGCCCAGCCTAACGTGAACCGGGGCGCCAACGACCGGACCCGCCACGGCGACCGCGGGGTCGCGCCGGAGGGCCTCGAGGATTGGAGTAATCCGGGCGATCGTGGCGTCGGTGTCGAAGGGCATCGTGCCCTTGGGCGAAATTCGGATCTGAAATCCTCGGCTGAGGAGCATGGCGCGGAACGAGCGTTCCATCCCGCCGGCGAGCATCGTCATGTCGAGGAGTAGGGCAGCCGACACGGCGAGTCCCAAGACTACCAGCCCGGTGCGAATCGGATGACGAAGCAGGTTCCTGACGATCCCCTCGAGGCTCATCCGGCCCGCCGCCAGAGCGCCAAGGGCGCGACTCGAAGGAGGCGGCTGGCGGCGAGGGCCCCCGCCCCGATCCCGAGCAGGATCGAGAGCCCGACCCCGAACCCGATGATCTCGGGTGTCAAGTGCGCGAACACCAGGGTGGTATCGAACCGCCGCTGATAGGCCCAATTGGTGGCTCGGGTGGCTACCAGGGCGAGGCCGGTTCCCACCACCGACCCGATGACCGCGAGGAGGCAGGCCTCGAGAACAAACGCCTTGAAAACGGTTACCCGGCTGATCCCGATCATCCGCATCACCGCCGCGTCGAGACGGCGCTCCTCGACCTTGAGCAGCATGATGCACAGCAGGAACACCGCGCTCGCCACCACCGAGATGAATCCGATCGCCCGGTGAAACCGGCTGACGACCAGGAAAGTTTTCGACGACTCCGACGCGATCACCGCGGAGGGATAGGCCCGGTAGCCGAACGCCAGTTGATTGATCCGCTTGACGACCGAATCCGCCGAGAGGCCCGGAGCGGCCGCGACGCCGAATCGATCGACCTTGTCCGGCTCACCCAATAAAGCCGCAAGATCGGGAAGGTGGAACCGAAGCCGATACTCGCCCCTGAGTGCGGTGGCGGGATCGGGGCGCGGTTCAAAGATCCCTTCGACCGCGAAAGGAATCGCCGGGGCTGCCGGGTTGGGAGTGAGCGCCACGGTGTCGCCGACCCGAAGGTCGAATCGCTCGGCAAGCCGGCGCTCGACGGCGACGCCGGCGGGTGGTTGAGCCAGCGGCAGCCCAGCGACCGCGATGATCAGCGACAGAGAAACCAAGGCCACCTCACCGCCGAATCGGTCGAGGGAGCACCGCGACGGCTTCGATCTCGATCAGCAGCTCGGGGCGCACCAGGCCGGCCACCTGAACCAGCGTGCTGGCTGGCGGCCGGGTGGGGTGGAGATACCGGGAGCGGATCTCGCGGATGGCGGCCAGTTGAGTCATGTCGGTCACATAGGTGGTCGTCTTGACGACGTCGGCGAAGGTGGCCCCGACGCTCGATAGGGCCCGATCGAGGTTGCCGAAAACTTGTTCGACTTGGGCTCGAAAGTCGCCCGCGCCGACGATCCGACCGGCGCTGTCGTAGGCCACCTGGCCAGCGACGTACACGGTCTGATAGTCCGGAGCGATCACGACGTGGGTGTAGCCAGTCGGAGTCGACAGTCCGGGTGGATTGACGAATCGATCGGCTCCAGCCGATTGGGCCGAGCCGTTCTCGGCGGCCAGGTGCAGCGCCACCAACGCGAGCGCGCCTGCGAAAACGGCCGGGTGATGAGCCATTGAATCCTCGGAGATTGGAGTGATCGTCTGGCGTCAAGATCACCCCGAGATCTCCCGACCGCTAGAAGTCCCGGCTCGCTCCGACGCTGATGGTCCGCGGCATGCCCGGGAGGATTCCTCGGGTCCGATCGACGACGTAGATGCGATCGAACAGGTTCCTGGCACTCAGGAGCAGGTCGGCATCGAACCGCGCGACCCGCTGGGTCACCGTCGCGTTCCAGATCGCGTGGCCAGCAATCGGCCCTTGTTGTCCATCGGCCGATCGGATCGCGGTATTCGCGGCATCGCCGAACATCATCGTGTTGCCAACCACTTCGAGGCGAAGCCGCGACCCGGCTCGCGGCGCCGCGGCGATCGCAGCGCTGAAGACATGAACGGGCGCGTATGGGAGGCGGTTGTCGGTCACCCGAATCCGAGCGCGCGAGCCCGCCGCATCCGGCCCGGCGAACACTTTGCCGATTCCGTCCCGCTCGGTGGTTCCCAGGTAGGCGTAGCGATCGCCCTCGTAACGGGCGGTCGGCAAGTAGGTGTAGGCTAACCTCACCTCGGCAGGGACCCGGGGCGAGCGGCGATCCAGATCGAGCGTGGCGGCCAATTCCAGCCCGGCGTGCCGAGTCGCGCCGGCGTTGGTGAGCGCCGCTCCGGCCCCGCCGGCGAGGCTCGCGGGGATAATCTGGTTGGAGAAGTCCAGCCGGAAGAACGTCGCCTCGATGGTGCCCCCGCCGCCGAGCGAACCCCGGAGCCCGATCTCGTAGTTCCAACTCTGTTCGGCGGCGAGCTCGACGGTCTGGCCGGCGTTGTCGATCCGATCCTCGGTCCGCGGAGGCGAGAAGCCGCGGTGAACCCCGGCGAAGACGGTCAACGGGTCGATCGGCAGCCAGGTGAAGCCAAACCCCGGGATGATGGTCGTGAGCCCGGCGTCTCCGGTGGGAGCGTTGGTCGCCAGCCGATTGGTCCGGCGAAACCGGACGTGCTCGGCCCGGAGACCGGGGGTGAGGCCGAGCCGGCCAATCTGAAAGCGCTGCTGGAGAAAGGCCGAGTACGCCAGGTTGGCGCGGAAGTTGTCTTCCTTGATCCCGGCGTTGACGCCGACAATGGGGTTCCCTTCCCTGGCGTTAGGCGAGTCGCCGTTGACCTGACGACGGTCTTGGCGCTCGCCGTGGATCCGAAAACCGAGGTCGGCGAGGACCGGCACCGACCCCAACTGATACTGAAACTTGAGGCGGGGTTCGACCCCCCAGACCGCGTAGTCCCGGAGCCGCCCCTCGTTGCCGCAGTCGGTGGAAAGATTGGCCATCCCACCGCACTTCGGGTCGGAGGCGTCATTGGGCCGCTGCCCCGAGTTGCTCGACTGGCGCCACCAATCTCGGGAGACCAGATAACCGTAGCCGGTGGTCGTCACCGAGAGCCGGTCGGTGAGGACGACCTGATGGGCGATGGAGGTCGCCCACCGGTCGAGGAGCATCGAGTCGTTGCGGAACGGGTTCTGACGGGGACCGGTGGCAAACTCCGATTCGGTGAGGCCCGAATAGGTGGTCCGCGACCGTTCGGCGTAGTAACTCGCTCGCCAGGTGACGGTCTGGTCGTGGGAAATGGGGAGGGCCAGCTTCACTCCCAGATCCGTGAGCCGGGAGCCAACGTTCTCGCGAGCCCCGGAGCCCTGTTTTCGGAGAAGGTCGACGGCGAGGGCGCCGGAACCAATGGCCGCTTCGCCCCGGCCGGCGAGGTTGAGATAGTCCCGGCTACCGGTCGTTGCGGTCAGGTGGGCCCGCGAGCGACCCGAGAGCTGGGGGGTGAGATAGTTGACAACCGCCCCGATGGTTTGGGGACCATAGCGAATCTGACCCGAACCCTTGAGTACCTCGATCCGATCGAACCGCTCGATTGGCGGGTGATAGTAAGTGGCGTTGTCGCCGTAGGGCGCGATCGTGAACGGGACGCCGTCCTCGAGGAGAAGCACCTTCGAGGATCGGGTCGGGTTCAGGCCGCGGACCCCGACATTCGGCCGAAGCCCAAAGCCCTCTTCGTCGCGGATGAAAAGGCCGGGCACCGAGCGGAGCGCCTGGCCCGGTTCGACCGGTCGGATTGCCGTGAGCAGCTCGGCGCCGATGACGGTGCCGGAGCCTGGGGTTCGGGGCAACGAGTTCGATCCGATCACCCGGATTCCGGGGAGTTCGCGGGGGGGCTTCCGGGAGGCGGAGTCAATCGCCTGGGCGGCTCCCAGGGCGGTAGGAGACCAGCAACAGGCAAGGCTTATCAGTATAACTCGCAGCATCCCTGTCACTTATGATGAGAATGATTCTCAAATGATTTTCTGATACGGCACAACTCTATGCCCAACACCCCACCCCGTCAACCCTTCCCCGCCTTGCGACCTCTATCGGCTGCCAACTATCCTTAGCCCGCTTGAGACAGGGCCTATCCGGAAGTCCGGTGAAATGCCGGCGCGGCCCCGCCACTGTAAGAGGAGTCTTTACCCCAGCCATTCGAGCCACTGCCGATCCATCGGGATCCGCGGGAAGGCCGGCCAGGGGTTCCTCGAGTCAGGAGACCGGCCCTCGTCTCGCCCGCACGGCTTTTCCTCGAGGGAGGAAGCGGGGCAGCTCACCAACCAAACGGTGAGGCTTTCGTTTCCGTGCGGGACACCCTCATTGGAGAACCTCCGATGAACGGCCGATCCGCACGCTTTCTGTTGGTCCTGCTCCTCCCCTCACCATTGGGCGCCCAGATCGCCCGGGACTCCGCCCGACTGGCCGACATCGTTGTCTCCGCCAGCCGAGACTCGGCCTCCGCCCGCACCCGTGCGGCAGCTGCCGATCTGGTGTCGAGCGGCGAGGCGAACCGGCGCGGGCTTCGTCGTCTCGGCGACATCCTCCGGCTCTTGCCAGGCGCAACGGTGGTCGCGACCGGGGCACCCGGCGGCGTGGCGTCGACGTTTCTCCGTGGGGTCAACTCGAACCAGACGTTGCTGCTGATCGACGGCGTCAGAGTGAACGACGCCAACACCGCGGCCGCCGCGTTGTTCGGCGGGCTCGAGCTCGACCCCACCGACCAAGTCGAAGTGGTCCGCGGGCCACAGGGTACCCTGTTCGGGGGCGCGGCCGTGGGCGGGACGATCGCGATCGGGGCCGGCAATCTCGGCAGGCGCGCGTCACTTCGGGGCGAGACCGAGATCGGCTCGTTCGCCACGTTCCAGGGCCGAGTGAGCGGCTCCGCACGAGCGGGGCGGTTGTCGGTCACCGGCTCGGCCTCACTGACCGACGCCGAGAATCAGCGACCGTTCAACCAGTACGATCGGCGCAGTCAGAGTGTGGCGGCTCGTTTCCGGATTTCCGAGCGCTGGACGGCGGGCGCCACGGCCCGCGGTCTTCAGTCGCATCACAGCAGCCCGGGCGATCTCCGCACCACCAACTCGACCCCGGTGGCGACCACCGAGTTCGATCATCATCTGGTCACCGCGTTCGTCGCTGGCCCGCTCGCCAAGGAGTGGTCGAGCCGGCTCACCGTGGGCGGCCAGGGCTACTTTCTGCGGGGGACCAGCCAGTTCGACGGCGGCGATCCGTTCGTCGCTGGCCTGAAGACGAACCGGTGGGTGGTGGATTGGCAACATCGGGTGGAGTTGGGCCGCCGATTGGTCGCAGTCGGAGGTCTCAACGCCGAGTGGACCGCGGTGGCCGACAACGACGGCCGGCGGGACGAGAAACTCCGAGCTGGCTATGCCGACCTCTCGCTGTCACCAACGAGCGACCTCAGCGTCACCGCCGGCCTCCGGCACGATCATTACACCACCTTCGGCGGCCGAACGACGGCGCGGCTGGCGGCGGGCTACTTCCTGGTCGAGCAACGGCTGAAGGTCCGGGCAACCTACGGAACGGGTTTCCTGCCGCCGAGCCTGGCGGCCCGTTATGGCGGCCCGTTCCAGCACGCCAATCCCGGCATTCGGCCGGAGCGATCGCGGGGTTGGGACTTCGGCATCGATCACTTCTTTGCCGGCGATCGGGCCGTGGTCAGTGTCACCGCCTTCGGCAACGAGCTCGAAGATCTGATCGGATTCGAGTCGGCGCCTTTCCCCGAGCTAGGGCGGGCGGTGAACATCGATCGGGCGCGGACCCGGGGCATCGAGCTGTCGAGTCGGGCCGAGCTGGGGGCGATCGACCTCCGAGCCGGGTACACCTACCTTCGCGCCGTCGACCTCGGTGCCACCGACCCCGCGGAGCAACGGCTGATCCGGCGGCCGCGGCACAGTGGATCCCTGGACCTCGCCTGGTCGATCGACCGATTCACGGTGGGAGTCGGGGCTATCGCAGCGGTCGACCGCGAAGACACCGACTTCAGTACGTTTCCGTTCCGCCGGGTCGATCCCGGCAACATCTTCGATGCCCGACTCACCCTCGAGTGGCGAGCCAACGGCGTTCTGGCGGTCCGATGGCGCCTGGAGAACCTCTTCGATGAGCGGTACGAGGAAGTGTACGGCTTTCCAGTGTTAGGTCGCCGGGTCACGGTGGGGCTGTCCCTTTCGGCCGGGGGCGCCGCGGCGCGGTGAGCCTGGCCCTCTCGTGGAGCAGCGGCAAGGATGCCGCCTGGGCCCTTCACCTCCTCCGGCAGCAGGGGGTGGAGGTCTCGATGTTGGTCACGACCATCGTGGCCGAATTCGGCCGAGTGGCGATGCACGGCGTGCGGCGGAACCTGGTGCGCCAGCAAGCGGCCCTGGTGGACCTCCCGCTCCTCGAGGTGGCGCTTCCCTGGCCCTGCTCCAACGAAATGTACGAATTTGCCCTCTCGGAGACGCTCGCGGATCTCAAGCAGCGGGAGGGGATTACCGGGGTGGCGTTCGGCGATCTCTTCCTCGCCGACGTCCGCGCTTATCGGGAGCGGATGCTCCGACCGCTGGGACTCAGCGCTCAATTCCCCTTGTGGGGGATCCGGACCGAGCTCCTGGCGGAGCGAATGCTGCGGGCTGGCGTCGAGGCCTCCATCGCGGTCCTCGACCCGACCAAGCTCGATCGCTCGCTCGCCGGCATCCGATGGACCAAAGAGCTGATTCGGCGGTTCCCTCCATCGGTCGATCCCTGCGGCGAGAACGGCGAGTTCCATACGCTGATCACCAACGGGCCGATGTTCGGATCGCCGATGACCGTCTATCCCGGTGAGGTGGTCGAACGGGATGGACTCGTGTACGCCGATTTCGACCTCTCACCCCCGCTGGCGTCGTGACCGATCCGATCGGGAGTCCGTGCCGGAACATTTGTCGCCTGGGCGGCGACGGGCTCTGCGATGGTTGCGGACGAACCCTCGACGAGATCGCCCGGTGGCTCTCGATGACGGTGACCGATCGCGCCGGGGTTTCCCGGCGAGTGGCCGACTGGGCGCCGAGGCCGGTTACCAGCTCCAGCGAAGACCCGCGTTGACCACCACACCGTCGAGCGGAGCCCACGCTTCGGTGGTCCAGCTCCCGTCGCGACCGGGCACCGGCCTGACCAGCGGCTCGAACTTCGTCTGTCGAACATCGGTGAGGTTCTCGAGATTGAGAAACCCGCTCAGCCCCTGGAAGCGTCGCTCGAGCAAGACGCCAACGATCAAATAGGGAACGCTGACCGCGCGAAACGGGTTGTCGTCGAGGGTCTGCCGGCCGGTGAAGTAGAGCTCGAGACCGACTCGCCCGGCGGGCGGCTCGTAGACCGCGACAAGGCCGGCGCTGTGTTGCGGGGTCAAGGGAATCGGGCGGTCGACGCCGAGCTCCGGGTCCAGTTCCCGAGTCGCGACGAAGGCGTACGATGCCGTAATCCCGAGACGATCCTGGCGGTACCGGAGGCTCAGGTCGGTGCCCCGGGAACGGGTCGGGCGATCGGCATTGAAGAACTCGAGCAAGCCGAGACCCACGGGAACTCGGGTGAGTAGTGGCCGACGGATCCTGGTCGCGAACAGGCTGCCGTTGAACTCGACGGGGCCCACCAGTCCGTGGAGGTCAATGGCCGCGCTGATTGCCCGCTCCGCCGCCAAGCCCGAAGGCTCCACGGCCCGGGAGAAGCCCACCCTTTCGGTGGTTTCCACCAGCGGCGTGGGCGCGTAGAAACCGAGCCCCACGGACCCTCTGATCGACCACGATCGGTCCGGGCGCCAGAGCACGGACGCCCGCGGACTCAGGAAGTCGCCGTAGCGGTTGTGATGGTCGAACCGGGCGCTCAGCGCCAGCACGGTTGGTCCGACTTGGCGCTCGGCCTGCGTGAAGAACCCGGGCACCACGTGGTGGTAATCGAACATCGGGTACCGATCGGAGCGGTACCGATCGACCGCGACGGCGACTCCGGCGAGCAGATCGGCGCCCCCGACAACCTCCGCCAACACGGCCTCGCCGAACCAGGTCTGGTGGCGGTCCGGCTCGGAGCGGGACTGAAATCGGTGGCGGTGGCGGAGCGCGGTGGCCGAGCCGCGCACTTGGAGCCAGGGCCCTTGCCGCGCGGTCCGCCATCGACCGGTAATCCCGGCATCGAAGCGTGCCGTCGTCAGCCCTTCGGCAACCACCGGGGCACTGGCGCCCGGCGCCGTTTCGGCGCTCCCACCCCATCGGCGCTCTACCGTCGCGCCAACGGTGGCCAGGAACGACTGTCCGCCATCATCGCGCCAGAGCACTCGCGGCCGAATCACCGCCCGCCGATATCCCGACACGTCGGACCAGCCGTCGTCATCGAGGTCCTGGCGGGTTTGGGCGTGAAGGCCCGCCAAGGCGGTGTACCGCCAACGGTCACTCAGCTCGCCGGCCAGGAACGTCACGGCGTCGGCGCCGCCCAAGGTGGTGCCGTTGACGAGGACGGTGCCGCCGGGCTCGGGTTCGCGGGTCACGAGATTGACGACGCCCCCCAAGGCCGAGGCCCCGAAGAGGGCCGAGGCCGCGCCCTTGATGACCTCCACTTGTCCGAGATCAAGGGGCGGGATCTGGAGCGGACCGAAGGCCCCCACTCGTTCGCCGTACAGCGGGAGACCGTCGGCGAGGACCTGGGTGTAACGGCCGGGAAGGCCTCGGATCCGAATCCCAACCCCACCTAACGACGGGTTGGTGGTCGCGGTCCGGACTCCCCCGGTCTCGTTCATCATCATCACGATGTCGCCGGGGGTCATCAGCTGCTTCTCTTCGATCTCCTCGGTATCGAGAACTTCGACCCGGAGGGCTTCGTCCTCGACTCGCCGGGAGGTCCGGTTGGTCGTGACGACGAGCTCCTCCAGTTCGGCGGCCACCGGGTGGAGATCGACCGTGACGGTGACCTCCTCCGCGCCGAGAACGACTGGCAGCGAATCGGGCTTCCAGCCGACTCGGTGGACCAGGACCCAATACGACCCGCCGGGGAGCGCGAAGCGAGCCACTCCGTCGGGACCGGTTCGGCGGACGGTCGAATCGATGCGTACCGTCGCCGCGGCGAGCGGGGCTCCCTCCCCGCGAACGAGGACTCGGACCGATTGGGCTTCGGCCGTCGCGGCCGCCACGACGATCCCCAGCCCGACCAGCCGCATCAGCGCTTCGCGAAGACCTGGGGAATGAACCGTCCGGTCCGGCCGGCGTATTCGCGGTAGGCCTCGCCGTGGGCGGCGGTGAGGTTCGCCTCCTCCTGGCTCGCGCGCCGAGGCAACCACCCGATGAGGAACGGGAGACTCAGCAACAGCGGGACGCTCTGAAGGCAGAGTCCCGCCCCGAGGAGGGCGAGGAAGCCCCCGGTGTAGAGCGGATGGCGGACGAATCGATAGGGGCCGTGGGTCACCAGGCTGGCGCGGTCGCGGGTCGAGATCGATGGACTGATGTTGGTTCCGATGCTCGCGAGGGTCCACCAGAGCAGCGGCCAAGCCGCCGCGGCGAGCCCCAGCCCAACGAGCCGAACCTCGAACGGGAGCCTAACGGTGATCCAGCGGGCGGCCGACGGTGCGACGATCGGCAGCAAGAGCGCCGCCAAGACAAGAAACCCGATGGCGACGCGGATCGACGTGGCCGGAAGCCCCTCGGGCTTGGCCGGGAGCTTCCCTCCGGCCCGATCCGCGCGAGCCCGGTAGAAGCCCGAGGTGACGACCGTGCCCACTAGAATGGCGGTGCCAGCCCATCGGAAGAAGTCGTCGTTGGCCATGAGGGACCCGCCTAGAAGTAGGTCGCGAAGCCGACCTGCCAACCCGCCGTCTTCGCCACTGGGTTGCCCTGGAGGTCCCGAGCCCATTCCCGTCGATGATTGAGACGGAAAACGGTCCCCGCCGCCGGACGGAAGCTGAGCCCGACCGTCAGGGCGTTGGTCTCGTCGAACCGTTTTCGACCGGTCGACGAGAACGTTCCCTGATTGAAATCCACCCGCTCCACTCGGAGCACTCCGCTCAGTTGGGGCCGCTCGAGCCCCCGAATCCGCGGCGACCAAAGCGGAAGGGTCGCGTCGAGGTACGCCCCCCACTGTCGGTCGCCCATCAACTCCCGGAGATCCACCGGCAGGTCGACCCACACTCGGGCAACCTCCCCCCGAAGGTCGACCCTGCCGGCCCTGGTACTCAGGTCGATCGCCGCGATCGAAAGCCATCGCTTCCGGTCAATCGTGACGCCCTCGACCCGGTAGGAATTGTAGATCCCACCGTAGTAGGAAACCCCCACCTCACCCCACCGACGCGATTGGGCCCCGAGGCGGCCGGAGAAGGCGGGCGAGCCGTTGTTGTCCTCCTCGAACCGACTGGCGCTCTTGCCGCTCGCCAGGCGAGTCCGACCACTTTCGTTGCCGACGATTCCATCGCCGAGGCCGTTCGTCAGGTAGGCGTCGTAGGAGACCACGAACCCTCGAGGAACCAACCGGCCGTGGAGCCCGAACCCGATTTCGGACAATGTCGCCGGAATGATCTCGGTCGACACCAACGGACGTTCGACGAAGTCGTACCGAGGACTATCGTGGTTCACGTTGAAGGCGCCGATCGGCGGGAGGAGAATGCCGGCCCGAACCACCAACGAGGGGTTGACCGTGAAATCCACCAGCGCCGTCTCGAGAGCGATCTCCTCGGTGCCGTGCTCGAACTCGAGCTCGGAGATGAACCGGAGCCGCCGACCCACCGACGAGAACAGAAAGATGTTGAACCGGCGGAGCTCCAACGACAGCCCCTCGCCGATCCCATCAGTGACGAAATAGTTGCTGTTGCCCTCGGCGTAGCCTCCGATCGCGGTTCGGGCGCTCGACGCCAGGAACGGCCGTTGATAGATGCCCCCTTGCACCATCGAGGTGTCTTGGGCCGCGATCGGGCCGGCGATCACCGACCCCAGCACGAGGGCCCCGAACCTCACCACTCTTCGCCTCCGGCCGGAAGCTCGATCGCGATCATGTCGTCCTCGACCGTGACCGGCAGTCGGCGGAGCGGCCGCTGAGTCGGCCCCTTCAGCACTTCGCCGGTGTTGCTGTATTCGCTGCCGTGGCAGGGGCAGACCAGGTGATCGCCGCCCGGCTCCACCTGACAACCCCGGTGCATGCACCGGGTCGACACCGCCGAGTAGGACCCGTCGTCCAAGCGGTAGAGGTAGAACGGGAGCGGAAACCGGGGCGCGTCGACGAGGACGAAGCGGCCCTTGCCGAACTCGGCCTTGGGGATCATCAGCCGACTGCCGCGAACCTCGGCATTGACGTAGTAGAACCCGGCGCATCCGCTGAGCGTCAGCCCCAAGACACCGGCGGAGAGGCCTTCGATCTGGTGGAGGAAGCGGCGCCGATTCATAGCGACCGTAGGTAGGCGAGGAGCTGCTCCTGCCGCTCGGGCGTCAGAGCTCGGAAAGCCGCCCGACTTGCCGCCGCCTCCCCGCCGTGGAACTCGATCGCCGCCCGGAGCGACTGGGCGCGGCCGTCGTGTAGCAGAAACATCTGGCCCCCCTGTGCCCGCTCGGCCAAGCCGATACCCCAGAGCGGCGCGGTCCGCCATTCCGAGGTGGCCGCGATGCCCTCCGTGTAGCCATCGTCGAGCTCGGGGCCCATGTCGTGAAGCAGCAGGTCGGTGAACGGGTGGAACGTGACCCGATCGAGCTGGGGCAGTCGCGACGGACCCGTCGTGAGGTTCGGCAGGTGACAGCGAGCGCATTTGATCTGATCGAAGACTGCCTCGCCGGCGCGGACCTCGGCAGCGTCTGAGTTCCGCCGCGGCGGCACCCGCAAGGTCTTGAGGTAGAAGACCACGTTGCTGACGACGCTCGACGGCACCTCGGGATCGGGAACGTCGTCGGCCGCGAAATTCCCGACCTGGGGATTGATCGGATCCTCGGGAATCAGGTCGGTGGTGAGCCCCATGTCCTGCTGGTAGGCCGTGACCGTCTGGTGGACCAGGTTGATCGCGGAGGCCTTTTTCCCGAACCGTCCGATATACCGACCGTCGATGACCTGGTTGCGCCGGGGCTCGCCCGGATCGAAGAGCAGCTCGATCCGGGCCACTTCGGCAAGGAGGTCGGAGGGGCCGACCAACTGAACCCGTCCTGAAATCCCATCACCGTCGGCGTCGCCGGGATCGGCGAGCGCCAGGAGGGTGGCGTCATCGACCGCTTCGAGAAAGCCGAGCCCGGTGACGCTGGGCGCGGTGAACTTGGCCACCCCCGTCGCCCCGGGGGGAACCACCTCCGCCAGATAATTCAGGATGGCGCGGCCTTGCACTTGGGGGCCACCCTGGTCGCGCATCGGGTCGAAGTGTCCCTCCCGGAACCGGCCGAACCTGGTCAGGTTGAACAGCGGGTGGCCCTTGCCGTCACCGACATGGCAGCTGGCGCAGGCCTGGGCGGCGAAGATCGGCCCGAGGCCGTCGGGCACACCGAACAACCGGCCGAACTCCCGGTCACCGGCCGCGTGGACCGCGAGCTGCTGAGCGGTCAGGCCGGGAATCGTTCCGTCGAGCACCTCGTCTTCGGCGGGGGCTGCCGGCATGAAGGTGCCGCATCCCGCGAGGGAGGCGGCGAGGGCCAGCGGGGCGAGGCGCGTCGCCGATCTCATGTTTCTCGCGCGCACATCAGGATCGCGGCGAGCTCGTGGCCGACGATTCGGTCCCGCCCTCGCACGTCCAGCGACAACGGCCCGTTGAACGGCTGCCGATCGGTGACCCGAATCGGGGTGCCCGGCACGAGACCGGCCGACGCGAGGTAGCGGAGCCGGCCCTCGTCGGCGGAATCGACCCGACGGATCACCACGGTCTCCCCGATGGCAACGTCGACCAGCGGGACATGGACGAACTCGGCAATCGCGCCATCGGAATCGGGGATCGGGTCGCCGTGGGGGTCGGCGGTCGGATGGCCGAGGGCGTGGGCGATTCGTTCGACCAGTTGGTCGGACACCGCGTGCTCGAGTCGCTCGGCCTCGTCGTGGACGGTGTCCCAGGTGTACCCGAGCCGGGCCACCAGGTAGCTCTCGATGAGCCGATGGCGGCGGAGCATCCGGAGCGCGATCCGGCGCCCGTGGGCGGTGAGGCGGACTCCGTGATAGGGAACGTGCTCGACGAGTCCCTGTTCGGAAAGCCGCCGGATCATCCCGCTGACGGAGGCCGGCGCCAAATCGAGCACCTCGGCGAGGGCGGTGGTGGCCGCCGCCTCACCGCCCGTGGTGAGTCGGTAGATCGACTTGAGGTAGTCCTCGCCGGAGCGGGTGAGTGGTTCCCGAAAGATCTCGGCCGTCATCCGCCCACCGCCAGCCGCCACACCTGGGCAACGAGAAAACACACGACCAACCCGAGCGCCAAGGGAAGGAAGCTCGCGACCGCCGTCCACCGCCAACTCTTGGTCTCCCGATAGATCGTGTAGATGGTGGTGGAGCAGGGATTGTGGAGCAGCGAGAAGAGCATCAGGCAGAGCCCCGTGAGCGTGGTCCACCCGGCCGCGCCCAACAGCTGTCCCACTTCAGCGGCGCTGCCGAGCTCGAACATCACGCCGGCTCCGGCGCCGACGCCGGCGATCTTGGCCGTATGGACGGTGAGCATCAGGACGCTCGGAATGACGATCTCGTTGGCGGGGATCGCTACGATGTAGGCGAGCAGGATCACCCCGTTCAGGCCGATGAGGAGACCGAACGGGTCGAGCAGCCCGACGAGGTGCTGGGCAAGGCTCGCTCCGCCGAGGTGGACGTTCGCCACGAGCCAGATGACCGCGCCCGCCGGCGCCGCGAACACGACCGCCCGCCACAGGACGATCAGGGTCCGATCGATGAGCGAGGTATAGAGAGTCTCGAGGATTCGAGGCGGCCGATACGGCGGCAGCTCGAGACTGAAGGTGGTGGCTTGACCCTGGAGCACGGTTCGGGTCAGCAGCCACGACGTAAGGAACATCGCCACGATGCCGAGCAACGCCACGCCAACGACGGCCGACGCGGAAATCAGCCCCGCGATTCCGGCGGGGGCCAAGGCCCCGATGAAAATCGAGGCAATGAGGATCTGGGTCGGCCAGCGCCCATTGCAGAGTGAGAAGTTGTTGGTGATGATCGCGACGAGCCGCTCCCTCGGGCTGTCGATGATCCGGGTCGCGACCACGCCGGCCGCGTTGCACCCGAAGCCCATGCTCATCGTCAACGCTTGCTTGCCGTGGGCGCCGGCCCGTTGGAAGAACCGATCGAGATTGAAAGCGACTCGAGGGAGATAACCGAAGTCTTCGAGCAGCGTGAAAAGCGGAAAGAAGATCGCCATCGGCGGCAACATGACGCTGACTACCCACGCGGTGGCCAGGTAGACGCCATCGAACAGGAATCCCGAGATCCACCACGGCATCCCGATCGCGACGCCAAATCCCTTGAGGGCCGGATGGACGGTGTCGATCAGCAGGTTCGCGATCATGGCCGACGGGACGTTGGCCCCGGCCACCGTGAGCCAAAAGACCACCATCAGGATCAGGAGCATCGCCGGAAATCCGAACCAGCGGCTGGTGAGGAGCCGGTCGAGGGTCCGGTCGAAGTCGAACTTGACCCGTTTGGCGCCCCGGAGCGTCACGTCCGCGGCGATCCGATGGGCTTCGTCGTAGACGCTCGCGGTCAGGGAGTCGTGGAAGTCGGGACTCAGTCGCCAACGCTCCGAAGCCACTTGGTCGAGCAACGCCTTCTGGTCGATCGAAAGCTCGCCGCCCCCCGGTTCGGCGTCCCCGGGGGCGGACCACTCGCCGGTGGCGAGGGATCCGATCTCGCCACTCTCGATCGCCCCAATGACCCGTTCATCGGCGTTGAGCAGACGAAGCGCGACCCAGCGGGCGTTCGGGAGATTGGGAAACGCGGCGTCGATGAGCGGCACCAATCGGACGACGGCCGACTCGACTCGAGGAGGGTGTTGCTGGATCCGGAACGGAGTTGGCCGTCGGATGCCCGCCGCCACCTCTCGCATCGCCCGGCGAAGCTCGGCGACACCCTCGCCCCGTCGAATCGCGGCGGGGACCACCGGGACGCCCAATTGGGTCTCCAGCTTGACCGGATCGATCCCGATTCCGTGGCGGCGAGCCTCGTCCATCAGGTTGAGGCAAATGACCACCCGATCGGTGATCTCGAGGACCTGGAGGGCCAAATTGAGATTGCGCTCCAGCATGGTGGCGTCGAGCACCACCACCGTGACGTCGGGACGCCCGAAGAGAATGAAGTCGCGGGCGACCTCCTCATCGGCGCTGCCGGCTTGGAGGGAATAGGTGCCCGGGAGATCCACCACCCGAAATCGCTTGCCTTCGTCGACGAAGCTCCCTTCGGCCCGGGCGACGGTTTTTCCGGGCCAATTCCCGGTGTGCTGCCGCAACCCGGTCAGGGCGTTGAACACGGTGCTCTTGCCGGTGTTGGGGTTGCCGGCGAGGGCGACGACGTAGTCGAACTTGTTCGACGGCCCGCCTAGCTGGATCAGGTCGTCGCCTCGGCGCCTAACGGCGGGGTGGCAGGCTGGCGCGGCGGTGGTCATGCGGCCGCCCCCGCGCCACCGGCGTCCACCGACCGGCGGATGTAGATCCCCTGGGCCTGGAGTCGCCGGAGCGCGATCAGGGCGCCCCGAATCCGGTAGGCCATCGGATCGCCGGCCGGACTCACCATCTCCGCCTCGACCCTCGTGCCGGGAAGGAGTCCCAGATCGAGAAGCCGGCGGCGTTGGGGCCCTTGCACCGCAGGCGAGATCTGCACCACTTCGGCCGCTTCACCCGCTTTGAGCGAGTCGAGCCGCTCGAACAGCACGGTATGACCGGCCGCCTCCGCCACCCGCTCGACGGTGATGGCGGTGGCCACCAGGGGATCGAGCCGGTGGGGGATCCCGCCGACGAGAACTTCGATCTCGTTCGGCTCGGAGCGAACCATTTTGATCGGAACGGAAACGTTGACGCCCAACGCGAAGAGACGATGAAACACGGAGGCCGGCTCGTCCTCGACGTGCACCACCAAGGCGGTCTCTCCGGGCGCCAACGCTCCCAGCGGAACCCCTTGCTTCGGGGGCAACCGGCCGGCGGCCGTCGGGATCGGATCGCCGTGCGGATCGTAGGCGGGTTGACCCATCCGGGCCGCGAGCGCTTCCACCTCGGACTCGGTCAGTCGGTGCTCCCGCTGCTCGGCCAAGTCGTGCCACTCGCCAGGAGGAACGCCGGTCCGGTCGGCGAAATAGCGTTCCAACAAACGGTGGGTCCGTAGCACCCTGAGGGCGTAGGCCCGACCCTCGGCCGTGAGCGTGACCCCGGCGGGTTCGGTCCGCGCCAGCCCGAGCTCGCTCAGCCGCTGGAACAAGCCGTGCGCGTTGGCCCGGGGGATCTGAAGCACCCCGGCCAGGCTGTCCACCGTCGCCCGCTGCTCGGCCAACTCGGCGTTGAGGGCGTGCTTGAGGGCGTCCTCGATCTGGACTCGGGCTCCGAGACGTTTGAGTCGGGCGATCCTGGCGAAGAGACCCTGACGGGGCCACGCCAGGGCCGCCACCACGAGCACCAACACCAGGAAACCCAACAGGGCGACTGCTGGCTCGATCAAATCGACCCTCTTCGAGAAATTTTCTACTACCTAGTTCGAGATTTAGTATAGCCTAAACATCTGATTCCATCAAGAGTCGCGTTGGGGAAGGTGTCCGGAAAACGGTCCCGGTTCTATCGATCGCGAAGGGGGCCTTCGCCGATCATGTCGAGGAGGGGGGTCAAGATCCGTTCGGTCATTCCCCAGACCGTCCCGATTTCGAGATGGTAGCCGGGGAACAGCATCGGGGTGCCGAGGGCGTTGTACTCGAAAGGCCGGTAGGTGCCTGGCCGAATCAGTTGATCGAACGGCTGCCAGAGGGCGGCTGCGACCTCTTCGTTGGGAGTCAGGGAGTGGCGCCGATCGAGCTCGAAGACGAAAGGGGTGACGGTGATTGGCGGCAGGATGGCGGTGCGGGGAGCGGAATCATCGAGCCGGCCCACGAGCCGGGCGTCACTCAGGTCGACGCCCACTTCCTCGAAAGTTTCCCGGCGGGCGGTGGCCAGCAGATCGGGGTCGGTTGACGACCACCGACCGCCCGGAAAGGCCATCTGGCCCGACCACCGATCTCCATCTCGCTCCGCCCTCCGGATGAGGAGGACCGCATCGGGCTCGGGAACGATGATGATCGCGACCGCGGCGAGCTTCCGATTGGGGTCCTCGACGATTCGGGGGGCCCGGCTCGCGAGGGCGTGTTCGAGCCGGGCGATTCGGCTCAATGCTGGTGGCAAGCTCCGCCGCCGCAGCAGCTGGAGGGCGGGAGGCCGGCCTCACAACCCATCGACGCCGCCTTGGCGCCGGCGGTCGCCGGCCGCGCGGGAACCGACAGCTGCTTGGTGACGTCGGACCCCCGGCAGGTGGGGCATGCCACCTGGGTGTTCGCGAAGACCAGTTCCTCGAAACCGACTCCGCAGGTGTCGCAGCGATACTCGAAGATTGGCATGGTGGGATGTTGTCACGCCCGCCTCGCCCGGTCAAGCGTCAGGTCAGGTGGCGGCCGAAGAACGCCACGGTCCCGTCGAAGGCCCTCTCGAGGGCCGGGGTCATTCCCGCGAACGGATGGACGGCGCCGAAGGTGTGGCCGGCGCCCGCGAGGATGAGGGGCTCGACCCGGGTTCGGGTGGCGGCGGTGACGAGCTTTTCAGCTTCAGCGACCGCGACGGCTTCGTCGGCGTCGCCATGGACCAGGAACCAGGGGGCGACGATCGTGGCCGCGGCGGCCTCGATGTCGAGCGACCCGGTTGCGTTGGCCTCGATGTCGTCGAGGGTCTCGGGGTACATCGGGAGGACTTCGCCGGTCCGGGCGTTGACGATGTCGATCTTCCCGCGCTCTCGCCAGAGCCGGCACTGCTCGGCCGACCACCGCCTAACGTGACTGATCCCGGCCCAAGTGACCACCGCTCCGATCCGCGCCGTTCGGGCGGCGAGGAGGACCGCGATGCCGCCGCCCCGGGAATGGCCGAGGATCCCGATCGAGGTTGGCCGAGCGACGGCGAGCTCGCCCCGATCGAGCGCCGCGAGGACGACCTCGACGTCGGCCAGCTCGGCCGAGAAACTGTTGTGGCCGAACCGTTCGGGATGAGCGAAATTTCCGACGCCGTCGACGCCGGAGCCGCTGACATTGAACGACACCGCCGTGAACCCAGCCCGGGCCAGGCGGTCCGAGAGCGGCGGAAACATTCCCCAGTCCTTGAACCCCTTGAAGCCGTGGAGCACGAGGACCGCGGGCGCGGGAGCGGATCGCTGGGCGGCGCGGACGTCGATGAGGATTTCGCCGAGCGCCCCCGGTCGAGTGTCGGTGGTGAGGATGGGAGTCGCCATGGAGTGAAAGTAGCGTCGAGCCTGGCGCCCGGCGACACCCTGATTAGTATTGCGGAGTCCGCCTTTCCCAAACGGGAGACCGCCGCTGCGCGCTTCCCACCCCACGTTGATTGCCGCTCATCGGGCCGTCCTCGCGAACCGTGACGTGATGGTCGCGCGATGGATCGCCTGGCTCGGCGAGAGAATCACCGGAACCTCCTCGACTCCCCGCGAATTGGTGGAAGCCGAGTTCCGGCTGATTCTCGACGTATTCGCGACGATGGTGGGACCGCTCCGACGGGAGACGAAGGCGATCTGGCGGCAGGTGACCGAGCTCTACGGCCGGCATGCCGCGGCCCGAGGCCTGGCGGCGGGCGAAGTGGTCGAGGAGATGCAGTATCTCCGCGAGCTGTTGATTCGGTACTTGGCGCCGGCGATCGCGCAGCTTCGACCTCGTCAGGGAATGGCGTTGTTGCTCCGATTGAATCGATTGGTCGACAAGGGCGTCGCGATGGCGGTCGTTGGGTACACCGACGCGATGGTGGCGACCCTCCTCCCGAAAGGCGACGACGACCGGCCAACGGCCGGTGACGGCCCCGCCGCGATCCGGGGGCGACTCGATGCGATTCGATCCGAGCTCGCCACGATCGACCAGTCCCACCAAGCGGCCTGATTCGCGCAAGAACGCTCCGCTTCGCGTTCGTTCGGTTCACGTTCTCGCTCCCCACTTCCTAGGATGGTTCCGGCCATCACAGGTGGGGAGTCGTGGCGATCAAGGACGCCCTCGAAAACGTCAAGGCGCTCGAGCAGCTGCCCGCGCTGGCGGTCGAGCTGGGATTCGAGGCCGCCTGGCTGCCCGCCAACCTGGGGTCCGCGACGCCGATCGTCATTGTCGGCCGGCGGGCTGGGTTGCTCGCGGGCGCGATCGCGACGGACGACGCCCCCCGAGGCGCGCGCCGGATCGCCGCCGCCCTCGGCGATCGAGGGGTCCACGCCGTTGTCCTCGCGCTCGACCCGGCGCGGCGGCTGCTCTCCGTCTCCGTCACCGGGCTCGGCCACCCGGTTGCGACTGTCGCGCTCGATCGGGTCCGGGCGATCGACGAGCGAATCCTGGCCCGCGGCCGTTCGGCTCACGACGACAGCGCTTTGGCGGCGAGCCTCGGCTGGACCGAGGCGCTCGCGGGACAATCGTTAGGGCAACGATTTTTCGCCGAATTTCGGCGGATCGTGTCGGCGGGGCGCGAGCTCCTGCCACGGCACGCTCCACCTCGCGACCGCCATGCCCTGGTGCTCCTCAACCTGAGCCGAGTCCTGTTCCTGTACTTCGTTCAGGAACGGGGTTGGCTCGACCACCGCCCCCGGTTCCTTCGCGAGGAGCTCGATCGCTGCCTGGCGGGATCGGGCGGGGTGGAGACGCGACTCCTGCGCCCATTGTTCTTCGGTACCCTCAATCAACCCTTCGCACGGCGATCCGGGGCAACCCGACGGTTCGGCCGGATCCCGTTTCTGAACGGCGGACTCTTCGAGCCCAATCCGCTCGAGCAGCGGTGGCGCGCGGCTCTCCCCGACAGCTTCTGGCGAGAGGCGTTCGACGAGATGTTCGAACGCTACCATTTCACTGTGTCGGAAGACGACGATCGACGGATGGCAATCGGGCCCGACATGTTAGGCAGGGTCTTCGAGGGAATCATGGACCCCGACGAGCGAAGCGCCACCGGGGCCTTCTACACGCCGAGCGCTTTGGTCGATCGACTGGTCGAGGAAGGATTGGTCCGGTGGCTCGCGGCCCGGGGCGGTCACGACGAAGGGGCGGCGCGAGGTGAACTGACGGCGCCGACCGCGGCGTCGCTCGAACTCCTCCGGCGGGTCACCGTGCTCGATCCGGCGGTCGGGAGCGGCGCCTTCCTGATGGGGGCCTTGAAGCGGTTGGTGGTCGCGCGGGTGGCCGGAGGTGAGGCTCGGGGCCGGGCCACTCGGGCCGTGGTCAGCGAAAACCTCTACGGCGTCGACCGCAACCCCAACGCGGTACGACTGACGGAGCTGCGGCTGTGGCTCGCCGTCATTCAGGCCGACGACGATGGCACGCCGGAATCGGTGGCCCCGCTGCCCAACCTCGACGCGATGGTTCGGCAGGGCGACAGCGTCATCGAGCCGGTGATGCTTCCGTTTCCGGTTCGCCCCGAGCACGGGGCTGCGACGGCGGTGTCGCGGCGGCTCGTCCTCACCGCTACCGGTCCCGAGAAACGGCGCGCCATCGAGGCCCTCCGGCGGGTCGAGGTTCGGTCGGCGCGGGCGGCGGTCGCATCGGCGATCGCGACCGTCGAGGGGCAGATCCGGGAATTGCTCCAGGCGGCGCGGTCGCCGGGCCTCTTCGGCCACCGTCGCACGCTCGGGCGGACCGAAGGTATCGCTCTCGGTCGCCTCCGGGGCCACCGGGCTCGGCTCCGGGCTCTCGATCGCCGGCTCGCCGCGACGGGCGAAGTCCCCTGGTTCCACTACCAGTCGCACTTCGCCGACGTCATGGCTCGAGGCGGATTCGATCTGGTGGTCGGCAATCCGCCGTGGGTTCGGGCCGAATCGGTCTCGTCCTACGTCCGGGACGGTCTCAAAGCGCGATATCGGTGGTTCCGGGCATCGGGGACCCGAGGCTTTCGCCACCTTCCCGATCTCTCGGTGGCATTTCTGGAGCGGGCGTTCGAATTGGTTCGCCCCGACGGAGTGGTGGCGCTGGTACTCCCGGCAAAACTGCTGACGGCGCAATATGGGGCCGCCGCCAGGGTGGGGCTCGCCGAAGGGAGCGAGGTCCACCTGCTGGCGGAGCTGGACGAGCGGGCGGCGGGATTCGACGCGACGGTCTACCCGTTGGCGATGGTTGCGTCGCGGCGACGCCCGCCACCCGGTCATCGCATCGCCACGGATCTCGGCCCCCACCCCGGGATGGCCGCGCAGTCGACGTTAGGCACCGCTCCTTGGCGCCCGTCGCCGCACCGACTGGCTCCGCTGCTCGCGGCCGCCGCTCGGCACCCCGTCGTGGCGGACCGCTTCGTCTGCCGCCTCGGGGTCAAGACCGGCGCCGATCGAACGTTTCTCGACCCCGACGCCGACGTCGAGGTTGGCTTGCTGCGACCGGTGCTCCGAGGCCGCGATCTCGAGCCGTTCGGCGCGGCCCCGACCTCGCGAATCGTCTGGACCCACGATCGGCGCGGCAGGCCGCTCGACCGGCTGCCGCCCCGAGCCGAGGCGTACCTGAGCCGTCACCAGCGAAAGCTGCTTCGGCGGGCCGACTATCGGAGCGGCCCGTGGTGGGCGGTTTTTCGGGTCGAGGCGGCGGTGGCCAACCACCGAGTCGTGTGGGCGGATCTGAGCCGCCGGCTCGCCGCGGTGGCGCTGGTCGGCCCCGAGCTCGAAGCCGCGATTCCCCTGAACACCTGCTACCTCATCGCCACACCGAACGACCGGTCCGCGGTAACCCTGGCGGCGTGGTTCAACAGTCGGTGGATCGGAGCCCTGGCGAACGGAACCGCGACGGTCGCAGCCTCGGGATTTCGCCGATTCAACGCGGAGGTCGTGGGCCGCTTGCCCCTGCCGGACGGCGTGATCGAGGACGCCGAGCTGTACCGACTTGGCCGGGAGGCTCAGCGGACCGGGCGAAGCGACCAGGACGCTCTCGACCGCCGGACCGCGGCGCTCCTCGGAATCGATCCCGATCCGACCCCGCTCTCCGCGTTCGTTACCGGCTCGTGAGGGGAGCGATTGGATTGGATCCGGCGTTCGTGGTCGAACGGGCGGCGCCGCGGGCGGGAGTCTTGGCGGCGATCGCCGAAGTTCGAGGGGCCGCGAGCGGGCGTGGGCCGCCATGGCTGCGGGCGTCGCAGGTGGCGCCGTTTCGGGACGGGCTGATGGCCGTGCGGCGATTCGGGGGCGTGATGTTGGCCCTCCCGGTCGGAACCGGCAAGACCTATGTGGCGCTCGCGATCGCCGACGCCGTCCGCGATTCGGCGACCGTCACCGTCGTCGCTCCGGCGGTGTTGGTCCCTCAGTGGCGGCGGGTCGCGGCGGCGCTGGCGATCCCGATCGAGGTCGGCAGCCACGAGGCGGTGAGCCGTGGCCGGGCGCCGAGCGGCTCGGGCCCGGTCATCATCGACGAGTCGCACCGGTTCCGGGAGCCGGCCAGTCGCCGCTACCGGACCATCGCGCCCGTTCTGGTGGGCCGCCCGATCGTACTGGCCACCGCCACGCCGATCGTCAACCGGGTGGGCGACCTGACCGCTCAACTCCGGTTGGCGGTTCGAGACGACGCCTTGGCTCATCGAGGGCTCGAATCGCTCGGAGCGATCGCGACCGCGGGGGTGGCGGGGCTCGACGAGTTGGTAATCGGCCAGACGGGCAGGCAGGCGGACAGCCTGCCGGTGCGGCAAGCGACGCGGGCCACGCCGGGGGACGACCCCATGCTCGACCGGGCGCTCTCGGCGATCGGCCGGTTGCGGTGTTCGCGCGACCCGGGAGTCGCGGCGATGGTTCGGGTCGGTCTGCTCCGGGCGTTAGGCTCCAGTCCGGCGGCCCTCCGGGCAACTCTCGGTCGCTACCGCCGGCTGCTCGACCATGCCGCCCGGTCGCACGGCGCCGGACTTCGGCTGTCTCGACGGGCCCTCGCCGATGCGATCGGCGCCGATCCAGAGCAACTTCTCCTTTGGGAGCTGCTCCCGCCGGCCCCACCCGGCGGAACCGACATCGTCCTCGGCGATCGGCGCCGCCTCCGGTCCCTCGGCCCCCTGTTGACGCGCTGGTCCGGCCGGGACGATCTCAAGCTGGCCCGGCTGCGGGCGCTCCTCGACGACCGGCGGCCCACCCTCGTGTTCACCACGTCCGTCGAGACGGTTCGCTATCTCCGCGACAACCTCGGGTTGGGCGGCGCGGCGTGGATGACCGGAGTTGGCGCCGGGATCGGCCGCGGGCGAGCGAGTCGGGCGACGGTCCTGGCGGCGTTCGACCCGAGGGACGAGAGTTGGCCGGCATCGGTTCCGCGGCCCTGGCTCCTCCTGGCCTCCGACGTCGCCGCCGAGGGGCTCAACCTCCAGCGGGTGGGCCGGATCGTCCATTATGACTTGCCGTGGACCGCGGTCCGGCTGGCCCAGCGGGACGGCCGGGCCATCCGGATGGGATCCGGGCACCGGTCGGTCGAGGTGGTTCGGTTCGAGCTGCCGGCGGCGCTCGAGCGGCGGATCGCGATCGAGCGGGCCATCGAGCGGAAGGCGAGGCTTTCCGCGGGGTTGGGCGAGGGGCCGGGCTCGATCGTTAGGCACGGCGATTCCCTCGACCGGTGGTCGGCGGTGGCCCCGACGCCAGGGTGGATCGAGTTGCGCGCCGAGGTCGCGGGGGCTCTCGCCGCGGTGAGGGCGCAATCGACCGGGCTGGTGTTCCGCCGCGAGGGAAACGGCGAGTGGACCCGGGTTGGGGCCGACCTCGGCGATTGGTTGAGCCGATGCGAAGGCGGGGAGGAAGTGGGTTCGCCCACCACGGCCATCGGGCCGATCCTCGAGAGCCTCGCGGCGCCGGTCGGTGACTGGCTGGCGGAGCAAGCGCTCGGCCTCCGCGCCCCGGCGCGCGGGGGGCTCCGCTCGGCGATTCGAGCCACCCGCGCTCGCGGGGTGGAGCTGTGGCGGGCGCGGCGGCGAGCGGAGTTGGAGCGCGTGAGCCGGGTGCAGCGGTTCTTGAGCCGCGGCCATTCGGCTGGCGAGGCGCTCCTGGCGCGGGCGGTGGCGGGCGGCGACCCGACCGCGTTCGCCCGGGCGGCCGAACTGGCCGACGGCGGCCCGATTTCGACCACATCGATCGCCACGCTGATCGGGCTCGTCGTCTTTCGCCCGGATCTCGGCTAGCTTTCCGAATGAGTCATCCGATCCAAGCCGTCCTTTTCGATCTCGACGGCACTCTGCTCGATTCGATTCGTCTGATCATCGACAGTTATCACCACGCGCTCGCGGCTCACGGGCTTCCGCCTCGGACCGATCGCGACTGGTTGGCCGGGATCGGGACGCCGCTCCGAGTCCAGTTTCGCGATTGGGCCCACGATCCGGCGTTGTACGAGGGGCTGATCGCGAGCTACCGTGACTTCAACATCGCCCACCACGACGCGCAGGTCCGAGCCTATCCCGGGGCGGTCGAGATGGTGCTCGGGGTCCGGCAGCGGGGCCTCCGAACCGGCCTGGTCACCAGCAAGCAGCGCGCCGGCGCCGAGCGAGGGCTTCGCTTTCTGAAATTGGAAGGAGCGATGGAGGTCACCGTCGCGGCCGACGACGTCACCAATCCCAAACCGCACCCGGAGCCGCTGCTGAACGCGTCGCGACAGTTGGGGACCGATCCGCGACAGGCGATCTACGTCGGCGACAGTGTCCACGACATGGAGAGCGGGCGGGCGGCCGGAATGCGAACCGCCGCCGCGTTGTGGGGACCGTTCGATCGGGGACAACTGGCCTCTTCCCGCCCCGATTACTGGCTCGAGGGGCCGGGCGATCTGGCCCGGCTGCTCTCGTCGGGCGTCGGGCGCTAATCAGCTTGCGGGTTGCCACCCGGCACCGGCAAGAGTTGGCGCGGGGCCGGCCGGGCTCGATATTGAGACGTCCGCCCTTCGAGTGAGCGATCGATGCGGCTGCTCCGAGTTCTCGGTCTTCTCGGGCTCCTCTGCTGGTGGGGCTCCGGACCGCTGGAGGCCCAGCGGGGGGTCGTCAAGCGGAACGTCAACCTCCGGGTCGGTCCGGGCAGCTCTTTCGACCTGATCCGCCCGCTGGCCCAAGGGGACGAGCTCACCCTCCTCGAGCCGGCCCCGACGACCGGCTACTACCACGTCGTGACCGCCGCCCAGGAAGAAGGCTGGGTCTGGCGAAACAACGTCCGCGTCATCGCCGGCGACCCGCCGATCGCGGCGCCGGTCGGCCCGGTAGAAATGTTTCGGGGCTGCGGCTTGGAAGGGAACGCGGTCAGCGAGGCGCGGCGGAGCCGCAATCGCGACAAGAACCGGATCACGGCCCCGTCGGCGAGCCAGCTGGACGCCGGGGTCACCGCCGCGGCGATGCTCGCTCCGGGAGGCGATCGCGATCGGTGGCGAACCGATCGGGGCGCCTCGATCGTCGGGCTGGTGGTCGAGGTGAAACCCGGGTCGAACGAAACCGTGAACTGCGGCGCCAGCGGCACCGCGAACACCGACACCCACATCGAGATCGCCCTCGATCAACAATCGACAGGTAAGACCAGGAGGATCATCGTCGAAATCACTCCCCGGTGGCGGGATTTCATGGCCGGCCGCGGCGAGGATTGGTCCACTCCGCGCCTTCGGGCCTCATTGAGGGGTCGTTGCGCCCGCTTCACCGGATGGTTGTTCTTTGACGACGAGCACGACGACGAGGCCGAAAACACCGCGGCAGGCGGCGCCGACAACTGGCGGGCAACCGCTTGGGAGATTCATCCGGTGACCGCGATCGCCCAGGTCCCCTGCCCCAACTAGGGTGGCGCTAGAAGTAGACCCGGGCCCGGAGAAACGCGCCGTGACCGCCGGTGCCGTATTCCGTCCCATCGTGGCCGACCACCACCAGACCGTTGAACAACAGGTCGACGTTCTGGGCAAACGAATAGCCTACCGAAGGAATCAGCACCATGCTCCGGTCGCCAACGTTGCGGAGACCCGCCAGTCCCACGGTCCAGAGATCGTGCACTGGCCGGCTCACCAACCCGTAGAGCAGGACCCTGCCTAACGAACGCCGGGTGCCGAACACCCGACCGAGCCATGCCTCGGCCGGATAAGGACCGCCCGACGTGCCGCGGCCGTTGTAGTACCCCTCGACCATCACCAGCGTGCCATCGCCCAAGGTGTAGTTGCTGCCAACGGTGGCCTCGACCCACCGCGTCCCGGCATGGTCGGACCAGGTCCCTTCGGCCCAGACCCCCAGGCCGAGCACTTCGCCGGTGAGCTCGCCACCCAGCGTCACCCGCTGCTCCAACGGCGGGGCCGGCCCGGTGAGGGTGCTCCGCGCCGGCGCTTCATGCAGCTCGGCCGCGAGCACCGAGAGGTCGAAGCCGGCCACGTGATGGCGGGCTCGGGCAACCTTGCCACTGGTCGAGAATCCGCCGTTCGGGACCAACGCCACCAGCACCTCGCTGAGGGGCCCTAGGGCCACCTTGGCCGAGGCGGCGCCGACGCCCTCGCGGTCGTAGCCGGGCTCGAACAGGTTCTTGGGCCGAAAGAGCTCGGTGGGATTGAAGGCGTAGGCCGCGCCCCAGGTCAGGTATTGCTTCCCGGCGGTGATTTGGAGGGCGCCGCTGCCTAACGTCAGATACGCGTGGTTCAGGTAATGCCGATCGTCGAGCTCCGCCGACATGGTGTCGGCGAGGGGGGCCAGCGCGGCCGGCAGCGCGCTGGCGAGGGGAATCCGGGTTTCGCCCCGATAGAGTTGGTAGATCACCCCGACCGCCCCCGTCGCCCCCCGGCCGGCTTTGGCATCGAGGTTGAATCGAACCCGGTCGTAGTCGAGGAGCCGCCACCGGCTCTCGCGACGGCTGACGCTGGTCTGGTGCTCGACGTATCCCGAGAATTTCGCTCCGGTCTCCTGGGCGGCGAGCGCGGCCGGGAGCAGGAACCACAGAAGCCCGGCCACGTCGCGAGGACGGGCCCGCGGGGTCACGAACCCTTCTCCAGCCGACGCAAGGTGAACAGCTCGGCCGGTACCCGGACACCGACCTCGATCTCGAGAAACTGGAGCGACGTACGGGTCTCGACTTGGAGGGCGTCGTCGAGCTCGACCAGGAACGGATACCACCGGCCACCGACTCGGCGGACGTCACCCATCGTCGCGGTCTTGAGCAGCTTGCCGCTCCGCGCGTAGCGCTCCTCCTTGAGCGGCACCCACCGCTCGGCGTCGACCCAGAGCCGCCGGCTCGGGTACGCGAGGTCGGTCCGTTTCCCTTCGAGCTTCAACACCCAGGTGGCGCGCCCGTCGAGGGTGTCCGATCGTTCGACCGTGGCATCGTAGTCGTCGACCATGCTGGGGTTTTCGCTGGCGTCGCCATAGGAAAAATCGGAGCCCATGAGACCCTGGCGCAGCATGTGCCCCTGAATCCGGACGCTCTTACCCACCGTCGGCAGGAAGATCCACATGTTGCCCTCGAGCCGAAGGAAGCGGCTCCCGGCATCCCGAGCGGGCTTGGTGAACTCCAGAAAGGAGCGATCCCGGCCTTGGGCCCATGAAAGGAACTCCATCCGGCGGACGTCGCCGCTGCGGTACTTGACGATCATCTCGGCGCGCGACCGGGCGCTCGCGATGGTCATGTTCTGGTCGATCCGGCGAAGAATCTCGGCGGGCGCGGGCTGGGCCGCCGCCGGCGGGGCGCCGATCAGGGCCGCGATCGCGAGCACCGGCCAGCCGCCGAGCAGGCTTTTCATCCGCGGAGCGCCTCCGCCGGCCGGAGTCGCACGGCCAGCCACGCGGGATAGGCCGCCGCGAGCCCCGCCATGACTACCGCCGCGACCAAGTTGAAGATGGCCGACCCGAGCGCCCAGGTGGGCCGGATGACGCCCTGGAAGGGAATGTCGAACGATCGAGTTGCCTGGCTGAAGTCGATCCCCACTTTGCCGAGGTAGATGGCGCCGGCGCTGCCCACCACCGCACCGATCGTCCCGCCGATGAGCCCGATGATGAGCCCCTCGGTCACCACCAACTGCATCACGTCGCGAGGTCGCATCCCGAGGGCCGCCTGCATCCCGATCTCGCGGGTCCGCTCCAAGACCGTCATCAGCATGGTGTTGACGATCACCAGCCCGGCCATCACCAGCATCAGGCCAAGGATGACTCCGTAGATCCGCTTCCCGGTGTCGATGAACCCGACGAAGGTGCCCTGGTCCCGCCAGGACTTCACCTCGACCGCCGGGGTTCGTCCAGCGAGCCGGGTTTCGAGCGCGCCAGCCAACTCGCGAGCCCGATCAGGATCGTCGCCGTAGACCAGGATTTCAGTGGCCGCGTCGTCGAGCGCGGCCAGTCGTTGGGCCTGATCGATCGGCGTCATCAAGAGTGAGTTGTCGAGGTAGCCGACCCCGGAATGCGCCAGGCCGACCACCTCGAGCCGGATCCCGCCTAACGATCGATAGGCGGTTTGCCCGAGCAAAGTGAGCGAGTCACCGACGCTCACTCCCAAGTGCGCCGCCAGCTGGTCGCCGACCAGCACCTCGGGACGGCCGGGCTCCGGTACCCGCCCACTCGCTATCATCGACCCCGGGCTCATGTAGGGCCCCTCCGCCGCGATGTCGAGTCCAAGCAGCAGCCCGGGTCGGTTCGAATCGGCGCCGTCGACCAGCACCGACGCGCGGACTCGCGGCACCGCGGCTGTGACGCCCGGCTCGGCCCGAATGATCTGGAGCAACTCGCCGATGCCGGAGAGGCTGAGATGCATCGGGAGAAAGGTCTCTCGCGCGGTGTAGCGAGCGTCGCGGATCCGGACGTGACCCGTCTGGGTCCGGGCGAAGGTATCCAGCATGTTCGCCATGATGCCGCTGACGAACGCCACCCCCACGATCATCGCCGCTACGGCCACCGCCGCCGCCGACACGGTCAGCGCCGTTCGCCGCCCTTGCCGTCGGACGTTGAGCCACGCCAATCGGGTCAGCAGCCCCCGCCGGACCCGATCAGACATGTCGAAGCGCTTGGACCGGCTGGAGCCGGCTCGCCCGGACGGCCGGGTACCACGACGCCAGCGCCGCGACGAGGGCCGTGACAACGGCGATCACCGCCACCCGGAGCGGCTCCACCGCCGGATAGACCCGGCCTTGGACCGGGTACCCGATGTTCACGTCGCCATAGAGCGCTCGAAAGTCGATTCCGCCCGAGAGCAGCGCGAGAACCCCGAGCGCCGCGAGGGTCCCCACCAGTCCTCCGAGCAAACCGACGGAGGCGCCCTCGGCGAGGAAGAGCGAGCGGACGCCGCGGCCCCGGAGGCCCATCGCCATCAGCATTCCGATCTCACGGGTCCGCTCGTAGGCGGCCATCAGCACCGTATTGGTGACCCCCACCATCGCGAGGACCAAGAACAACGAGAGCATCACCACGGCGCCGCCCCGCTTCGACTCGACCAGCGCCATGAAGTCCGCCTCGACGTCGCGCCAGCCTTTCACCTCGACCCCGGTCGCCGATTCGACGGCCTCGGCGAGGCGATGCAGCGTGGCCACCTCCGACCCCCGGCCGAACTTGACGGCCAGCTCGGTCGCCTGGCCTGGCATGTCGAGCAGCTGTTGGGCGAGCTGGAGCGAGACGATGGCGCTCCGATCGATGAGCGGGTTTCCCGTTCCGATCACCCCGATCACGGGGAGGTCCTTTGCCTCGAAGGCCCCCTCACGGGTCTTGGTCAGGAGCGTCACCCAATCGCCGGCGCCGACCGCGAACAGGGTGGCCAGGCTGGTGCCGAGGAGGACGCCGTCGTCCCCGGCTTGGAGGTAGCGGCCCGCGATGATCGCCTCCGGCAAGCGGAAAACGTCGGAGTCGCTGCCGCGGAGGTCGATTCCCACGCCGAGCGCCGGGAGCTGCTCCGCGCCGTTGGACACTTGCGCTTGGAACGTCAGGCGGGGCGTCGTCGCCGCGACACCGGGCACCGCCTCGGCAACGGCTTTCACGTTCGCCAGGTCGGCGAGGGAGCGGTCGAGGGGAAACTCGGTCCGCTCGGCGAAGTATCCGGCGGCGTACAGCTTGGCGTTGGCGGTTTGAAAGTTGATCAGGTTATCGAACGACTGGTGCTCGAGCCCCACCATGATCGCCATGACGAATTGGAGCAGGAGCACCGAGATCGCGATGGTACTCGCGGTGATCCAGGTGCGGCGGCGGTTCCGTGCCAGGTTTCGCCAGCCGAGCCGGAACGTCGCTCCGAGCGACAGGACCCTGGGTCGGGTGTCAGCCGCGACCATTGGCTCGGCGCTCGTCGGATTCCACCTGGCCGTCGCGGAGCTTTACCAGGCGGGAGGCGTGGTCCATGACCATCTGGTCGTGGGTCGAGAACACGAACGTGGTGCCCAATCGGCGATTGATGTCCCGCATCAGGCCCATGACGTCGAGCGCGGTGACGCTGTCGAGGTTGGCGGTGGGCTCGTCCGCCAGCACCAGGGTGGGTCCTTTCACCAGCGCTCGGGCGATCGCCACGCGCTGCTGCTGGCCACCGCTCAGCTCGTCGGGGCGCCGGGCGCCGAGCCCCTCGAGCCCCACCTCGCGGAGCATCGCCTCGGCGCGGGCGGCGCGCTCCTTGGAGTCGCCGACACCCTGCAGCAGCAAGGGGAACTCGACGTTCTCGCGGGCGGTGAGCACCGGGATCAGGTTGAAAAACTGAAAGACGAAGCCGAGATGGGTGTTGCGAAAATCGGCGAGGGCTTCGGCGCTGAGTCCGCTGGTGGTCGCGTCGCCGATCCGGACGGTGCCCGAGCTGGGGGTGTCGAGCGCGCCGATCAGATTGAGCAGGGTGGTCTTGCCGGAGCCGGAGGGTCCCGCGATCGAGAGAAACTCACCGGCGTCGATCTCCAGCGAGATCCCTCGAACGGCCTCGACCTGGAGCGCGCCGACGGTGTAGGTCTTGTGGACGTCATCGAGCCGGGCGGCGGCGGTCGCCACGGCGGTCACCATGGAGGCGGTTCGCCGAGGGTCGGCCACCGGGGCGCAATATCGAGTAGCATGATCGGAACTTAAGTCTCGACCCAACGGGGTCGCAATTAGTTGGTCGCCGTCTTAGGAAGTGAGACCGTCCCGCGCGCGGGCTGGGACGATGACTACAATTGCAAGTGCGCCGCGGCCTCTTCGAGGACGTACCTCGCGGGGGCGGAGCTCACCAAGGGATTGCCGACCACTGAGGGGGCCCGTAAGTTCTCGAGCCAGACGCCCCCCCACATTCAATTCGATCAAGGACATCCTAACGATGCCACTCGAGATCGCCCCTCGACCAGCGGTCACCGCCCGTCACGACCAATTCGAAGTGGCCGCCGACGGATTGGGCCGCTACACCATCGACGTCTCCCTGCCCCTCGGCTCCGACAAGAGCGGGACCCGCTATCCGGTGGTGCTGGTGGTCGACGGCAACCTCCTCTTCGACATCGCCCAACCGACCCTGCACGGTCGGTTCGCCTCGATGGGCAGCATGATTCCCCCGGCGATCGTCGTCGGCGTGGGTTATCCGGCCGACGAGGGGATGGCGAGCTTCTACGCCCGCCGCAACTACGACTTCCACGGTCCCTGGCCGATGACTGACTCGCTCGGCAAGACGCTGCAGAGCGTCTTCACGACCCTGAAGAACGCCGAGAACAAGCCGGCAATGGAGATGAAGGCCGGCGGCTACGACCGATTCATGACCTTCCTCCGGGACGAGCTGCTGCCGGCCCTCGCCGGCCGGTACCCGATCGACCTCCCGGGGCGCCACACCCTGATCGGCGACTCCTCCGGCGGGCACTTCGTGCTCCGGGCCCTCTACGATCCGAAAAGCGCGTTCAAGCGTTATGTCTGCATCAGCCCCGGCTTCGGCTCGGCCGAGGGGGCGATCCAGCAAGCCGAGGCGGCGTACGCGGCGAGCCAGAAGGATCTCGATGCCGACCTCTTCATCTGCTGTGGCCGGGTGGAGATCGATGAGGACGCGATCAGGGGGTCGTGCCGGTTCGGAAGCGGGGTACACCTGGATCGCGGAGCAGTTCGCGATCCGCCAATGGCCCAGCGCCCGGATCGATTGGGAGATCATGAATCACGAGGATCACGCCTCGATCGCGATGCGGGCGATCGCGACGGGGCTCCGGTCGGTCCACCGGCTCCGCCCCGGCGTCCACACCGCCGAGATCAAGCAGGCGCAGCAGGCGATCATGGAGGCGATGGCGCGCCCTAAGGAGTGAGTCGGTCGGTCAGCCGCGTCGGCCGACCTGAGCTTGGCGCTGGTTCCCGCAAACCGGGCCGGTGGCGGTGCGCTCCAGTCCAGGACGTTGATCCGCTAGACCGCGCCACGGACGGGGAGTTTCGAGCCCACGGAGACGCGATGACCGAGTGGAGATCGATTTCGAGAAACCGTCGCGAGTTCGGATTGGCGGCCATCTTGGCCACGCTGGCCGTTCCGCCATTGCTCGCCCAGCAGTTCGTCGCGATACCAACGCCCGACGGCGGCGAGGTCCATGCCGACGTCTACGGGAGCGGCGATCGCGGCGTGGTGCTCGCCCCCGGCGGCCGGTTCGACCGGTCCAGCTGGAGGTTACAGGCTCGGGCCCTCGCTGATGCCGGCTTCCGGGTCCTCGCGATCGACTTCCGAGCCGCCGTTCGAGCGCGGGCCGGCGAGGAAAGCGGCTGCCTCTATGACCCTGCGTGCCTCGCCGGCGACGTCTTGGCGGCGGTCCGCTACCTCCGCGAAACCGGCGCACGAACGGTCTCGGTCGTCGGTGGCAGCCTTGGCGGCGGGGCTGCCGGGCAGGCGGCGGTCGAGGCGAGGGAGGGAGAGATCGAGCGAGTGGTGCTGCTCGCGCACCTGCCCATAGTTGCGCCCGAAAGGATGAAGGGCAGGAAACTCTTCATCGTGAGCCGCGACGATCGTGGTTCGGGTGACCAGCCCAGGCTTCCAGGCATCCGAGACCAGTTCGCCAAGGCCACCGACCCGAAGGAACTTGTCATCCTCGAGGGCTCGGCCCACGCCCAATTCATTTTCGCGACTCCGGAGGGCGATCGGGTGATGCGGGAGATCCTCCGGTTTCTCTCCGCGCCGTGATCTTGCGGCGGATCCGGTGGACCGGAGATGGCCGGTCGACCTAGCGCGCGATCGCCGCGTCGAGCATCGCAATCAGGGCCGCCCGGTCGAGCGCGAATTGCTGGCGCTCGTTCAGCTCCACCGCCCGCTCGATCGCCCGGCGCACGGCGGCGTGGGTCTGGGCCGCGGTCGGAGCGACCAGATAGCGAAGCTTGGGGGCGGGATCGAAGAGCGCGTGCTCCACTGCCTCCGCCACCTCGACCGGCTCCGGGTAGCGCGACTCGTTTTCGGGTCCGAAGGACGTCAGCAACCGCCGGTACTGCGCCTCGAACCGGGAGCCCACGGTGCTCCGATTCTTTTCCCGCCACCGTTGCATCACGTTGGCCGACATGCTGGAGCGATAGCGGCCCGGCTCGACGATGCTGACCTTGACGCCCAACCCCGCCATCTCCGCCGCCAGCGCGTCGGCGAACCCTTCCATTGCGTGCTTGCTCATCGCGTATGGACCCGAGAACGGCCCGGCCACGATCCCGTTGATCGAGCCGATGGTGGTGATCCGGCCCCTGCTCTCGATGACAAGGGGCGCGAACGCCTTGACGATCCGAAAGGGGCCGAAGACGTTGACGTCGAGTTGGAACGCCAGGTCGGACTCGTCGGTCTCGATCAGCGGCGCCAGGATGGCGACTCCGGCGTTGTTGACCACCCCGTGAAGCCCGCGGCCACCCCGGCGCACCGTTTCGACCGCCGCATCGATCTCGGCCGGTTTCGTCACGTCGAGGCGGACGCCCTGAACGTTGGGAATGGCATCGAGGGCCCGGAGGTCTTCCGCCGTCCGAGCCCCGGCGTAGACGAAATGACCCTTCGAGGCCAGCCGCTCCGTAATCGCCCGACCGATACCCGAGCTCGCCCCGGTCACCAGGACTGCTTTCTGGGGCTCGCTGGTCTGGGCCAACAAGGGCTTCCACCCGGTCGCCACGGCGGCGAGGGTGGCCACCGTCGTGAATGCTGCCCGTACCACACCGGTCGACACGGTCAAGCTCGGCATCGAAGGATCTCGCCTCTCGAAAGGGTGCTCAGGAGCGAGGGGTAAACCGTCCCCGAGACCAACCGTCGCTCGCGAGAATGTAGTCGTATATAGACGTATACAGTATATAGACGTATATATATGATGCCGCGGTCGTGGCGAGTTTCACCATCTCCGATATAATGTGGCCATCCCGCGGGATCGGAAGCCAGATCGGTTTCGGGACAGCGTGTTCATGACTCGGTGGCAGGCAGGGCCGCCGCCGGCGCCAAAGGAGGTGCGAATGTACCGCCCGCTGCGCAACATCGGGATTCCGCTCTTCCTCGGCCTGACCACGGTGGACGCTCAGCAGAAGCCTCCGATCATCGACGTGCACGTTCACTCCTTCGGTCTCCAGCGCCGGCCCGACGGCCGTCCCGCGCCGCTACCATGCTTGAACGATCGGGCACCCTGCGACAATCGCCCGTCCGCCTTCACCACCGACCCGGAACTCATCGCGGGTATCGTTGGTGCGATGAAGAGCCACAACATCGTCCTGGGGGTTCTCTTGGGAGGCCCGCTGCAGGAGGACTACCTTCGCGCCGATCAAGGCCGCTTCATCCGTGCCGCGAAGGATGCCTCCTTCGGGGGCCCATCACCGGACTCCGTTCGTGCGCTGCTCCTGAGCGGTGCGGCCAAGCTTCTCGGCGAACTCCCGCCACCCTATCTGGGGGTGTCGCCCGCCGACTCGATGTTCGTTCCGTACTTCGCCCTCGCCGAAGAATTCGGGGTGCCGGTCCTGGTGCACATGGCCGGCATCGGGGGGCGGTTTCCGGCATACCGCTCAGCCATGGGGCGGCCATTGCTCCTCGAAGACGTGCTGAAGCGACATCCCGCGGTTCGATTGTACGTCGAAAACGCCGGCTATCCGTTCGGCGATGAAATCGTGGCGCTCCTCTACATGTATCCGAACGTCTACGTCGACGTGTCGACCATTACCTGGCTCATCCCTCGCACGGCGTTCCATGACTACTTGCGACGTATCGTGCGGGCGGGGTTTGGAGACCGGATCATGTTCGGCACCGATCAAATCGGGTATCCCGAGATCACCGCCGCCGCGATCGAGGCGATCGAGTCGGCGAGCTTTCTGACGGCGGCGCAGAAGCGGGACATCTTCTACCACAACGCCGCCCGATTCTTCCGGCTGAGTCCCGATCAGATTGCCAGGCACCATGCCAAATGATTCACACTGGCGCCGCGGCGGCCGACGATGCCGACGCCAGGTCCTGGTGCGGCAGTTCCAGGGGGAACCGCGGCTGGTGGTCGACGTCATGGTCGACCTCTCCGGCCGCTTCTACGAGGCCGGTGATCGCGACTCGCAGCGCCGGATGTTGGCGCGGGCGGCAACGCTCGCTCGCGAGGCAAAGCTGCCGGTCCAGCTCGCCTACGCGGCTTGCTTTCGCGCCACCAGCTGGTGGTACGATCGTCAACTGGACTCGGTTCGGGCCGCCGTCACCGAAGGGAAAGAGGCGCCCCGGTCTTCTCGGCTCGCTCCCGATTCGGGTGATCGAAGCCCTCTGCCTCGAAGCGGAGGCGAAGCAGATGCAGGCGGCCGGGAACCCGGACTCCGGCGTCGTCCTGATGAGGCAGGCCGTGGCGTTGCTCGAGGCCGGTGGTGGCACCCGACTCCTGAGCGGGATGAGCGCGTTGGCGGAGCTGCTGCGGCTGAGCGGCCGGCAGCGCGAAGCGGTTCCGTACCAGCGCCGAGTCCTTTCCGAGCTGGCGGCAGCGGGTTATGGGGAGACCGAGGCCTTTCCGAATGTCGTGAGCCAGCTCGAGCGGTCGCTCTCCGAGCTGGGGGAGTTCGGTCCCTGGCGGTCATCTCCGGCCGATGGAGGCTAGATTCTCGACCCACGAATGTCACACACTGATTCCCGGGTTACGGTCCACATGGCGGCGAGCCTCGACGGTTTCATCGCTCGCCAAGACGGAAGCGTCGACTGGATGGAGACCGCGGACCGATTCGCTGGCGGGGACACCCCGGACCCCGAATCCATCGAGGCGTTTCTCGAGACGATCGACTGCTACGTGATGGGGTCGCGAACCTATGAAACCGCGGTGGGTTTCGAGGCCAAGGGGCGGGGTTGGTCCTACGGCGACAAGCCGACCTTCGTCCTCACGCGTCGCGAGCTGCCGAGGACCCGAGAGTCCGTCGAGTTCTACTCGGGCGATCTCGCGCAGCTCGTGAATGGGCGCTTGCGGCCCAGGTTCCGGAGCATTTGGTTCGTTGGCGGCGGTGTGCTCACCAGCGAGTGCCTTCGTCTCGGGCTAGCCGACGAAGTTCGTTATTCGATCCTGCCGGTCTTGATCGGCGATGGCATCTCCTTCTTCGAGAAGCTGGACAAGGATATCGCCCTCCACTTGGCGGAGGTGAAGGCCTACGATAGCGGCGTAGTGGAGTTGTGTTACGAGGTGCGCAAATAGGCGGCGCCGGTCCGTCAGCGATGGGGAGCCGCCCGCCGGTCACCAGATGAAGGTATGGGTGTATTTCATCAGGAGCACCCGACCCGACGAGAGGGGGAGTCGCGGTTGCTCGGCGATGTCTCGCCGAGTGTTGAGGCCCTCGTTGTACACCAGCCAGAGGTCGTTCCCCTCCCGAACGTTATAGCGGAACCGCGCGCTCAGGGTCGTGAGGCTCGCGACGTTGCTGTACTGGGCATCGGCCGCGAAAGTGACCTTGGTGTTGGCCGCGAGCCGGAGATTGATCCGGGCGAGGTGGGCGGTGGCCGCCTGGCCTCGCTCGGGGAACCGAAGGCGATTGATCTCGTAGTTGCCGCTCACCTCGACGTACTTCGACGCGTTCCAGGCCGGAGCGACCGAGGCACCGATCCGGTTGCCATCGTAGAACGACCCCGCGGTGGCGTTCAATTCGCCCCGGAGCTGGCCGCTCCGCGACAGCGCCATCCGGAGTCGGGCATCGCGAAACCAGTAGTCGCCGGGAAGAACCGTGGCCCCCGCCACCGGAAAGCCCGTGGTGACGCTCTCGAACGCGGCCCGACCGGTGAGCGACATCTCCATCCCGTTCTTGAGCTCGAGATGGACCGCCGGTTCGATGGCGCGGGACTCGGCGCTTCCGTCGGTGATCCGGAGGTAGTGGCCGGTATTGACGTTGAACGATACCGATCGGAGCGCCGACGCCGACCGGACGTAGCGCTTGTGCTGGAGGCTGCCACCGAGGAAGTGATAGCCGAGCCGAGACTGGAAGCCGAGGCCAGGCCGGTAGTCGCGGCCAACCCGATCGTACTCCGCCGAGTAGGTGAGCCCCGCGTCGCGGACTCGTTCCCATTTCGTCAGGAGCGACGCGGCCTCGAAGATCGACCGTTCTCCGACCGTCTGATCGAACGTCTGGGCCCACTTCAGGATTGCCCATTCGTCACCCACCGGCCGCACCACGGCATCGAGACCGTAGGCGACGTTGTTCTTCCCGTCTCGCCCGAGCCGAGAGGTCACCATGCCGCCAATCGAGGAATAGGGGTTGAGGACCTGCTGGCTCACTCGGAGGACGGCGACGTTCTCCGATGAGCGGGACGGGGTCGCCCCGGCTTGCATCGAGAGAAACCCGTAGTCCATCCCACCGACCCGACCGACCGCGCGGAGACCGCCGTAGATCCGGACGATCGCCCCGTTGTCGAGCCCGATCGCTCGGCTGTGGAACAGCCGGTCGCTGGATCCCCGCCAGCTGAACTGGAAGGTTGACGCTCGCTCCTGGAAGAACTGCCGCTTCTCGGGAAAGAACAGCGGGAACCGGGTGAGGTTGATCTGTTGGTCGTCGGCCTCGGCTTGGGCGAAGTCGGTATTGAGGGTGAAGTCGAGGGCCAGGTTGGAGGTCGGCGCGAATCGAACGTCCCCGCCGAGCTCGATGGTGCGGTCCGAGAGCGAGGTCCAGGTCGACGGCGCGACGAGCGAGGGCGTCCGGTGGAGGCCACTCAAGAAGTACGGCGCCACGTAGACCGGCTTGGTCTGATGGATGCCCCTCAGCGATACCCGCTGTGCTTGCGACGGCTTGGCGAACGCGAAGCCTCCCCATTTGGGATCGAGCGAAGGGAAGGTCTGTCGCTCGTTCTTGCGGGCGATCACCCGATAGGCGATCAGGCCCATGACGACCTGGTCGTCGACCACCTGAAATCGGAGCGTCGAAAACGGGATCCGGAATTCGGCGTACCAGCCAAGCGAGTCCCGCGAGGTCGCCACGTCCCACTGGGCGTTCCAGTCCGGGTTCATCGGGAAGGTGGTGGTCGAGACCGCGTCGTTCGACATGCTCCGATCGGTTCGGGCGCCGGCCGGGTTGGTCGTGAACCAGAGCGCGGTCTCATAGTCGTTGTAGCTGTCCAGGACCACCGCGATGAGATCGTCGCCGCTGTAAACGTCACGGTAGAACGTGTTGGCCCGGATCCCGGTCGGATCGGAGTCGTAGAGGCGGCCCGAGACGTAGAGATACCGATCGTCGTATCCGAGGCGGATCTCGGTGCGCTCGGTGAGGGAACCCCGGAACGACGGCGTGAACATCGTCATCGGGAGCGGAGGGATCGCCTCCCAGGCCGGCTCGGTCACTTTCCCGTCGAGGACGATGGGGCCCTGAAGGCGGTGGAGCGCGATCGGGCGGGTCCGGAGATCGTCGCCGCCTCGGGCGGAGCTCGCCGCCGGCTGGGCAACGACCGGCGAGACGGCGCCCAAGGCAACGACGGCCCCGGTCCAACTCGGCCACCGAGCAGCGGCGTGGTGGAGGAGAGACAACATGCGAGTGAAAGTAGCGGCTAGAACCCCGGCGGACGCTCCTCACCGACCGCGAAGGCTCGCTCGAGGGCCAGCGCCGCGCGCCCAATCGTCCCCTCGTCAAAGAGCCGACCGAGGAGGGTGATCCCGTGGGGAACCCGGCGCGGCGGCGAGAAGATCGGGAGCGGATTGGCCGGATCGGGGGCCCAGTCGCTCCGGGCCTGGGCCACTTCGATGAAGCCGGCCCGGACGGTTATGGAGGGATGGCCGGTGCAGTTGCCGATGGTGAGCATCTCGTCCCGGAGCGAGGGGACGAGTAGGAAGTCCACCTGCCCCATGACTCGCGCCATCTCGACCGCCACCTTCCGTCGGATCCGATCGGCTTGCACGAAGTCGACCGCCGAGAGGAACCGGGACTGCCGGAAGAGATTGGGCCAGGCATCGGGCACCTGGGCCTTCATCTCCCGCATCTTGCCGCTGAGGGTGAGGTCTTCGAACGAGGCCGCGCCCTCGGCGAAGATCAGGACGTTGAGAGCGTTGTAGGGCCAGTCGGGCAGGCTCACCTCGACGGGGGTCATGCCTAACGTCTTCACGGCCTCGAGTGCCGCCCGGTCGACGTCGGTGGCAGGAGCCTCCGCCATCCACTTCGGGAAATACCCCACCTTGAGCCCCGCCACCGGGCCCTTGGCGTCGAAATCGAGGCGGCTCGGCACCGAGCCGACGTCGCCCGGGTCGGGGCCAGTGATGGCCTGGAGGACCAGCATGGCGTCTTCCACGCCGCGGGTCATCGGCCCGAGCTTGTCGAACGACCAGGAGAGCGTCATCGCCCCGGTCCGGGCCACCCGGCCAAAGGTCGGCCGGAGTCCCGTGAGGCCGCACCGCATGCTCGGCCCGATGATGCTGCCGCCGGTTTCGCTCCCGATCGAAAACCCCACCAGCGCCGCCGCGGTGGCGGCGCCGGGTCCGGCGCTCGAGCCGGAAGAGCCCTCCTCCAGCGCCCACGGATTCATCGTCTGTCCGCCAAACCAGATGTCGTTGAGAGCCAACGCTCCCAGGCTCAGCTTGGCGACCAGGACGGCGCCGGCTTCGTGGAGCCGGCGGACCACCACCGCGTCCACGTTAGGCATCCGGTCCCGATACGGCTCGGCGCCATAGGTCGTGGGGATGCCGGCGCTGTCGAGGAGGTCCTTCCCGCCCCAGGGAATCCCGTGGAGAGGACCCCGGTATCTGCCCGCCGCGATCTCCTTGTCGGCTTGCCTGGCCTGGGCCAGAGCGAGGTCTCGCGTGACCGTGATGACGGACCGGATCTTCGGATCGAGCCGGGCGATCCGCTCGAGGTAGATCGTCGTCAGACGCTCGGAGCTCAGCACCCGCCGCTCGATCCACCGGGACAGCCGGGCGACCGGAGCGAACGCGATGTCCTCGTCCTTGGCGGGAAGCGGGCCGGGGTCGGCCGCGGTCCGCACGAACCGATCGCGAGCCGGCCCCGTCTCTCCGCCGATCGTGCTCGGGATCCACAGGGTCCCCGGAGCCAGCTCCGGCTCGAGTGCCAGCTTTCGCGGCCCCGTTCGTCGCTCCAGGTACGGCGCCATCGAGCGCCGCCAGCTGGCGGCGGCCATGGTGCGCTCGTTGGCGCTCAACTCCACCTGGACGAGCTTTTCAGCCTCCGCGAATGAGGCAGCCGACACCTCGGGCCCTACCGGCGGCGCGGCGCCGAACGCGGGCGGCGTGCCGGGCGCCGGGGCGGGAGCAGGCGCGGGCGTTCCGCCAGTTGCGGGGCGGTCGGTGCACCCGGTGGCGGCCGCGCCGAGCAGGATCGGCGTCGTGGCGAGGAACTGTCGGCGGGTGGTCACTTGGGCCTCGAGGGGGCGGGAGCGGCAAATCTATCGCGGAAAATCGAGCCGGGGTGGCCCCAATCCTGTCGTTGGACGGGGTGGTCGCGGGCCGATAGCATCCAGCCCCCAGAAAGGATTACCCGCCGATGCGCGACCGTGGCGGGTATCTCTCGAGTCTCGGCTAGAATTGCTGACACCGTTTCGACCGGATCCGGGTACCTTCGCCTTGAAATAGCCTGATCACGCGAGAAAGGCTGCAATGATGCCAACCACGGTCGCCCTCGACCCTCGACACGCTGACCTGCGCTAGCGAGTCCGAAGAGGCGCGACTCGGCGGGACCCACGGGCCGCTCAACAATCCCGTGATTCTCGGTTAGCGGGATGGTCCCCCGGGAACGGCCCGCCAGATCATGACCCTCGATCGCCACCACATCCGGCTCGCGCTCCGCCGCCTCGGCCGGGCGCCGGTCTTCGCCGGCGTCTCCCTGGCGACCCTGGCCGTGGGCATCGGTGCCACGGTCGCGATTTTCGCCGTGGTCAACTCGATCCTCCTCCGGCCCCTTCCCTACCCGGCAGCCGACCGGCTGGTCTCGATCCTCCACACGGCGCCGGGGCTTGGGACGACCGAGTTGCCCCAATCGGACGCCAGCTTCTTTGTCTATCACGACGGGTCGGGGGAGCATCGTCATCCGCCGGGTAGGTCGCGCCCTCGCGATTCAGCAGAACGGCCGGCCGGCAATATATGAGCTACTCGCGGAGACCCCGGTGCGCTTCTTCCAGCGGGGCAGCAACGTCACGCTTAGCTTCGAAGGTGACAGCGGCAACATCGATCGGCTCGTTTGGGCGGTCGGCGACCAGCGCCGGACAGCGACCCGCCGCAAGTAGCTTGGGGGCAGACGCCGTCTTGGAATGCAAGGCCACGCAGCATGCTCGGTCGTTCGCCGGCAACCCAGGGATCGCCGAGGGCCACCTTGTCTTCATCCGATTCCCAACCACCCGAGCCAATCAACGAGGCCATCGCCCGCCTGGGCCGGCGCGCCAGCCCACGGCTGCTCTGGATCATGGCCGCAGCGGCCGCCACCGGGATTGGGATCATTCTGGTAATCGACTGGCATCGCTGGCCGCTAGCCAGTGTGCTCGCGGCGTTCGGCTGCTTCGGCGTGTGGGGCTTGGTCGAGCATCACGAGCAGCGAGGCCGTGGGACACTCCGTCTCATCCAGGGCGCAGCGGCGGTTCTGGGCGGGATAGCGGCGATTGCCGGCTTGCTCGGTGTGCTGTTCTGGATTCTTGGGCCTGCGCCGATTCTCTGAGAGTGGGCAGAGCGTTGGCCCGGACCGTTGATACGCGCCTAAGCGGATCGACAAGTGCGGTTCCCCAGCTCGTGGACGGCGCCGCGGCGGCGATAGACGAGATCGGCGGCCGGTTCGCTCAAGCTTGCCCCAACGCGGGGGACCTCACGTCACGGTGCGACCCAGGATCAGGTTCACCGCCCGAAGAAGATGCAGCGCCTCCATATTTCCGAAGCCGCAAGACGACGTTCACCGAAGCACCTATTGCCACGGCGAGGCGGTGTGGCGCCATGGCGGGAGAGCGACCGGATGCCCGTGACGGGTGTGATTCCCCAATTGCGCACGACCGACCTCGATGCGTCCATCGATTTCTACGTCGCGAAGCTCGGGTTCGCCCTCGCTTTCCGGTTCAGCGATTTCTACGCCGGCATTGCCATCGGCACGCAGCTCCTTCACCTGAAGCTGGTCGATGAGCCCGATCCGTCGATCACGTTCGTCGCCGAAGGAGGCCATCTACACCTGTATATCGCCACGGACGACGTTGACAACGACGCGAAGCGGCTGAAACGCAACGGTGTCGAATTGCGCCAGGACCTCGCCGATACCCCGTGGGGAACCCGGGAGTTTACCGTCCTCGACAACCAAGGCCATGTGCTCTGCTTCGGACAGCGGGAGGGCGGGAAGCTACCGCCGAGGGCACCCAGCTAGGAGAGCCGCAACGGGCTCCGCTAGCCGGGTGCCCTTGGTGTCGTTGGCGGCCAGCGCAAACAACCGACAGGCCTCTCTTTCCTGGCGGAGACGGACCAATCCCCGGCCGGCGTAGTACGCCGCCTCGCCGCGAAGGGCGCCGTCAATCCGCGGCTCGAGCCGCTGGTACAAGGCGATGCCCTCGCGGGCGCTCGCGACCGTGGCGGATCCCGGATCCGTGAGCCGCTCGAGGCGCGCCACCGAATCCGCCGCGGCGAAGGACTCCTCAATGGTCGTGTCGGGATTCGGCGGTGGCGGCACCGGCACCGGCGCCGGGAGGGGAGCCGGCGAGCCCCCGTCTCCCGACGGCCAGTTGCGGACCACCGTCACCGCGATCACGACAGCCGCCGCAGCTCCCACTCCAATCCAGGGCCACCGCGGCCGCGCGGGTTTCGACGGCGCCACCCCGGTTTCCCACGCCTCCGGCGCCCCAGTTGCGGGCTCCCACCGACTCACCACGATCGCGAACTGCTGAAAGAACTCGTCGACCGACGGCGTCCGGTCCTTGGCGAGCCGCGCGAGCGCTCGGCTCAACACCGCGAAGACCGGCTCGGGCCAGTCCTTGGTCTCGGGCATCTGCTTGAGGCCGGCGGGATCGGCGGTGCCCGGCTGCTGCTGGAGGGCCTTGAGCCCCACCACCGGCGGCATGACCCCCGTCAACATCCGGATCGTCAGGATGGCCAACGCATAGACGTCGGAGCGGCCGTCGATGTCGGTGCCGAGGAATTGCTCGGGACTCATATAGTCGGGGGTCCCGACCACGACGCTCGCCGAGGTGACCTGCTGCCCCTCGGCCCCTGGCGCCTTGGCGATCCCGAAGTCGACGACTTTGACGAAGTCGACTCGGTCGCGGTAGCGAGTCAGCATCACGTTGTCGGGCTTGAGATCGCGGTGGACGATGCCGAGGTGATGGGCGGCGCCCAGCGCGTTGGCGACCTGCCAGACGATGCGGGCGGTGCGCCGGGGCGAGAGTCGGCCCTCCCGGTTCAGCACGGCGGAGAGCGGCTCGCCGTCGACGTACTCCATGGCGAGATAGGCGACCCCGTCGGCCTCGCCCGAGTCGTAGACTTGGGCCACGTTGGCATGGCTGATGCGACTCGCGTTTTCGGCCTCGCGGTGAAACCGGGCGACCGAGCCGGGGTCCCAGCCGCGGTCGGGGCGGATCACCTTGAGGGCGCAGGGGCGCTTCATCGGGAGTTGGGTGGCGAGGAAGACCTGGCCCATGCCTCCTCTGCCGAGTTCCTTGATGACTTGATATCGGCCATCGACGGTCCGGCCGATCAGGGGAACGGCCGGGGGCGTGAGGGGCGACCCATCATTGGGACAAAACAATTCCGAAAGCGGGAACGCCTCCCCGCAGGTCGGGCAGGGTCGGGTGGTCGGCGCAGTCATGGTCGGCCGCTCGGGCCGGCCCTGTTAGGTTCCATGGGAGGTTCACCTTCGGACCCGGGAGTCACAGCCATGCAGCGATTCGCCATCCTGGTCGTCGGTCTGGCCCTGAATCAGGCGGTTCCCAGCGCGTCGCAGCCGGCGGCCAAACCGCCCACCATCGCGGTGATCGACTTCAACAATAGCGCCCTCACCACCGATGCCGCCCGGTACGAGCCGTTTCGGGCGGGGATCGCCGACATCTTGCTCACCGAGCTGAGTCACAACCCCGGCATCACGGTGGTCGAGCGAGGGACGATCAGCAAGTTGCTCGAGGAGCAGGACCTTGCCAAGACCGGTCGAGTCGACGCGGCGACCGCGGCGAGAGTAGGCAAGCTGCTCGGGGCCCAGTACATCATCACCGGTGGGTTCGTGATCGACCGGAAAGAGCGGCTCCGGCTCGACGCCCGGGCGGTGAACGTGGAAACCTCGGCGGTTGCCCACGTGGTGTCGGTGACGGGGGTCGCGGACGACCTCCTCGACGTTACGACCAAACTGGCCGAGAAGATGAACCGGGGAATGAAGCTGCCGGCGTACGCGGCGACGCCCCGGCCAGCGGGGGCGCAGGGCGCTCCGGCAGGTGGACGGCTCCAATCACTGCTGCTCTACTCGACGGCATTGATCGAGGAAGGGCCCAACCCGGCCAAGGCGAAAGCGCTCTATACCCAGTTCCTCAAGACGAGCCCGGCGGATTTCGCGGTGGCGCAGAGGACCAAGGCCGAGGCGAGGATCCGGGCGCTGGGCGGTTGAGCGGTTACGGCGGGGGAGGCGGGATCGGGAACGGGGTCGCGAGGCCGTAGGGCGAGGTCGCCGCGGGGCTGTAGCTGACCCGACCGCTCACGCCGTCGCCGAAGGACCCGAACGGCCCCTGAGGATCGCCCCACCAGAGGTTAGGCACGAACACCACGACGGTGGCGCTCCCGTTGTTCATCCCGACGCCGGCGTTGCTGAACAGGTTCGATCGCTGGACCGTGAGCGGTCCGATCGTTCCCTGGACGGCGACGATGTCGATGCCGATCCCGCCGCCGCCGGTCACCGTCACCGAATCGACGTTGCCTTCTCCCAGATCGATCCCCGTTCCCAGCGCCCCCCGAACGACCGAGCTACTCATCCGAGAGCTGGCCAGCAGGCGGACGGCGGCCCCAGCGGCGGTGCCCGAGGTATCGACGCGGCTCCGGGTAATCCGGATGGTCTTCTCGATAGTGGCGGTGTCGACTGCGAACGTCGGCCCCTTCAGGTAGGCAACCTGGATCCCGACTCCGACGCTCCGCCGAACCCGAGTCGAATCGAGCACCGCGGGCAGGCCGGCGGTCGAGAAAGTGAGGGCCACGCCGGTGGCGCCGCCGAATTGAACGATCACGTTGGAGAGCCGGGTGGTGTCACCGACGGGCGCCACCAACGGAGCGCCGCTCTTGGTCCCCAGGAAAGTGATCCCGTCGAAGGGGATCGCCAGGTTGCGGGGAGTGAAGAGCACCGGCCGGGCGAAGGTTCCCCGGGCGTCGAGCCGACCGCCGTCCATGAAGACCAGGAAGCCGTTGGTGGCGAAGGCGGGGTCGGGCATCATTTCGATCCGCGCCCCGGGCCGGGCGACCAGGAGCGCCTGATTGCCGACCGTTAGGCCGGTCACCAAGAGACCGAGGTGGCCGAAGACCCGAATGGTGTCGAGGGTGAGGGTGCCGGCCGTCGCGATGGCGTCGATCGTATTTCCAAGATAGGAGTTTTGAGTGAGCGAGTCGGGCGCGATTTTGGCGACCCACTTGGGATCGAGCCACGCGGGCACCCCGCGGTTGGCGATCACCCGTGGCGGCAGGTAGACAGCGGGGGGCCGGGCGCCGGAGAGGTTCACCAACCCGACCGCGGCGGCCTCGATCCGGCCGCCGAGAATCCGGACCGTGTCGGCGGCGTAGACCCCGATGCTGTCGGCCTGACGGACCGTGGTCGCCTCGAACTTGGTTCCCTGCCCCAGGTAGACCGACGCCTCTCCACCGATCACGGTGTCGACGACCGAGCGACTGATCCGCCCCCGAGCCAGCAAGACCGCCGACCCGGCCCACTGGCGGAACCTAACGGTGTCGTAGACCACGGGATGAGGACCGGTCCACGCCGTGATCTTGCCCTGGGCGCCGTACTCGAGGAGCGCGTTGGTGACGAAGCTCGAGTCGGGCGGCGAATCGGCGAACCGGAGGCCGGCCCAGGGCGCGACCGGGTCGGTGGCGGTGAACCGGATGGGGAGGGCCGCGGTGCCCCGCGCCACCAGGCGGCTCCCCTTCTCCATCGTGATCGACACGGTCCGGTCGGCGCAGACGACGACCCCAGGATCGACGGCAAGGACGGCGCCCCCGGTGGCCACCATGTTGGTGGGGATCCGGTAGGGCGAGCGGGCCCGGTCGAGTCGGGTGAAGACCCGAACCGTGTCGACCAGGAAAGTGGCCGGCGCACAGGTGCTGTTGGTCGCTGGGGTGAACACCCGGACCGTGGTCGAGTCGCGGCGAGTCGGATCGGCGGTGGCGATGGCCCGGATGATGGCGGTGCCGGGGCCAACCGCGGAGACGAGCCCGGTCGGGCTCACGGTGGCGACCGTGGGAGCGCTGGTTTGGAAAGTCACCGCGGGAGAGACGCCCCCAGCGGTGACGACCGAGGTGGTGAGCTGAATGGTGTTGGTGACGATGAGGAACGGGGTCGGGGACGAGAGCGTCACCGAGACGACACCCGGGACGACGGCCACCAGACTGTCGGCCTTGGTGGTGTCGGCCAGGGGTTGGGCCACGATGACGGCTCGCCCCGGCGCCACCGCGGTCACGACCCCGCGGGCGATGTCGACGGTGGCAACGGTCGGGGCCCGAGTCCGCCATCGAAGCCCGTTAGGCACTCCGACCACGGCGATCGCCGAGGCGGGGGTGGCGGAATCGCCCGCGGGGATCACCACCGAGTCGGCGGCGAGCGCGAAGGAGATCACGCCCCGGACCGCGATTTGGGCGCTGCCCTGGATGGTGGGGTCGGCGACCAGCGTCGCGGTTACGGTGGTGGTTCCTGGCGCGACGCCGGTGACGACCCCGGTCTGCGAGACGGTGGCGATGGTCCCCGCGACGGTAGCCCAGGTGACGGGCATGACGCCAAGATCGCCCCCGGCCCGGTCGAGGACCTGCACGGACAGCGGCCTGCTGGCGCCCGGGTTCACGGTGTCCTTCGCGGGCGTCACCACCAGGGAGTTGGGCCCCCGGAGGGTGATGGTCGGTGTGGTGGCGGACCCGCCGGGCACCAGGTCGAACGGCCCAACCGCCTGGGAGTCGACGGTGACGCCCTGATCGGTTCGGAGCACGGCGGCGACCCGCATCGGGCAACCCGTCCCGGTCGGTTCGCGAATGGGATCGTGGAGGCAATCGGTGATGTCGAGCTCGAGCGGGACCGTTCGGGAGCCGGTCGCGAGCTGGATCGTGGTGCCCGGCAGATCGACTCGGCTCTGGTCGGATCGGCGATAGTGGGGGCGGAGATCGATTCGGCCGGAGGCGGCGACCGCCGAGACATTGAGCACCAAACGGACCGTGACGTCGGAGGCGGGGGCGATCCCTTCCTGGCCGCAGGCCGCCAAAACCGCAACGGCGGCGACGGCCGCGGCCAGACAGGATCCGTGAGCGCCGGTTCGCATCGCCTAACGGTCGAAGACCAGCTTGAGACCGGCGCCGAAGCCGGTCGCGGTGGTCGAGAGGGGCCCGGTGTCGAGCTTGCCGACTTGGCCCCGCAGGAACGGCTGGACCGAGGCTCGGCCGGCGGGGATCGAGAGGCCGAGTGTCACGCCGACGGCGTTCATGGCGGCGGTGGTGATGGTGTTGTCGACCTCGAGGCCACCGTCGACCCACCCGTCCACCCGGAAGAAGAACCCGGTTCGGCCGGCGACGCCCGTTATCCCCTGGATTCCCACCTCGAGCGCATTGCCGCTCGACCCGGCGGCCCTAGTACCGGAAGGTCCAGTGAACTTGGTCCGGTAACGATCGGCCACGGTGACGGTGAAGGTCCGGAACCCCGGAACGCCCAGCTCGAGAAACGCGTTGGCCAACAACTGGGGGCCGAGCTTGTAGCTGGTGGAGATGACGCCGCCGCCGGGCGCCTGCAGCTCGATCCGATCGCGGGAATACACCTCGGTCGCGAGAAGGAGGGAGAACCGGGCCGACCCGAAGACCCGGTCGAGGCCGAGTGAGGCCCGCACCGCGTTGCCGGGGCGGAGGTCGGTGGGCAAGGCCACCCCGGCGATCTGCGACTCGATCGGGGAATACTTCCCGCGAGCCTCGAAGGAGCCGCCAACGCCGACGGTCCACTCCCCCGCCCTGGTGGCGAAGACGAGGCCGGCGGTCCCGGCCGGGCCGATGCCGAGGTTGGCGACCGGCATCCGGAGCGCCGGGGCGCCTAACACCCGGACCGCGTCGATCTCGTCGCCAACGAGCTTGGTCTTGCCGCTCGGCGCGTTGACTCCGAGCACCAGGAGAACCCGGTCACCGACGAGATGACCAACCGCGCGGACCCGGAGGTCGGTGAGGCCGCCCAAGTCGATGGTCCGGCCGGACGCGAGGGAGAGCTTGCCCGCCGAGAGGGCGACGCCGGCGTCGAAGGTCCAGGCCCCGACGGCGAATGAGGCGGAAAACGGGAGCGCCGCCTGGGAGACCTTTTCGATCGCGATCGAGTCCTGCGAGGCCGCGGTCGAGAACCGCCAGGACGAGAAGGCGCCGCCGATGGTGGTGACGACCTCGCTGGGGAGGCGACCCTGTGCCAAAGCCGGCCTAGCGGTGGCAGCCGTCGCCAGCGCCGCGAGGATCAGCGAACGAGTCCTCACGGGAGTTGAAGGATCACGATGAGAGTGGCGGCGAGCCGCTGCCGAAACGCGGGATCGTTGACGCCGATCGCGGTCGGGACGACGGCGCGATCGATCCCTTCGGCGGCGAGAGTCCCAGCCGGGTTGTAGCGACCGATGTTGGGGGCGCGGCCGATCTCGCCGAGCCACCGATCGACCAGGATGAGCCGCTGTTGGGCCACCGTGAAGTTGGCGTCGAGCTGAACAGCAGCCTGGTAGCGGGTCTTGGCGCTCCGCCAATCGCGGAGGGCCTCGTCCCGAACGCCCCGGCTATAGGCGAGGAGCGCGGCGAGGCTCTTGGTGGGGCGTTGCTCGACCAGGACCTGCTCCGCCGGGGTGAGGCGGACGCCCAAAGTCTCGAAGAGCCGGAAGGCGAGATTCTTCTCGGCGTCGAGAATAGCGTCGAGCGGGGCTCGACTCGGCGTGGTGGCGGTGATCCGGCCGGTCACCACGTCTCCGACTCGGCCGTCGATTCGGGCCGGAGTCCGGCCGTCGGACGTTAGGCTTCCGAGCACGAGGCGGCGGGCGCCGAGAATCCGACCGGCGCGGGGGGCGTCGGCGGAATCGACCCGGCCCGCGCCGACCAGCGCCAGCTCCCGGAGGACGGCGTCGGTCCGGAGCCGATCGACCACCCGGAGCTGGCTCGAGCGGGCGAGGTCGGTAATCAGGAGATCGGCGAGACCGTAGCCGAGGACCTGGAGCGTGGTGTCGGGGGCGGTGACCCGAAACGGGGTGACGCCGACGGTGGTGGGGCCGAACTGGCGGGGGTCGATCGTCGCTTCGGTCGCCATGGCCGCCTTGACGGCGGAATCGGCGGCGGCGATGACGGAGGGGCTGGTCCGGACCCCGCCTCCCCCGGCGAGCGGGACGCAGGCCGCACAGAGAACGGCGAGCGCGGCGGCAAGGCTGATCAGATAGCGGTCGATGAGGCCCTCCCGGCTCAAGTTTGGACCGTAGCGGCGTCGGGGGCAATGGCGGGTATCGGTCACCGCGTTGACGACCCGGCGGCCGGCTCGTAGTTTCGCGCCTCAGTTACCCTCGGTGACCATCGAGACGCCTACTGAAGAAGATCGCCCTCGGGCTCCTCGCCCTGTTCGTGCTGGTCCTCGTGATCGGCGCCGCTTGGGAGCAACTCGCGCGGCGATCCGCGGCCCGCCGGTTCCCCCCGGCGGGGAAGATGGTGGACATCGGCGGCCGCAAGATCCAGCTCGACTGCCGAGGCAGCGGCTCGCCCACGGTGGTGCTGATCCATGGGCTCGACGTCGGGGGCACGCTCAGCTGGTCGGCGGTCCATGACTCGATCGCCACGACCACCCGCACCTGCGGGTACTCGCGGGCCGGGATCATGTCTAGCGACCCGACCCCCGCGTTGACACCGACGGGCATCGTGGAGGACCTCCACGCGGCCCTCGCCGGCGGCGGCGAGCGCCCGCCGTTCGTGCTGGTCGGCCACTCGCTGGGCGGACCGATCGGCCTGCTCTACACGAAGCATTACGGCGGCGAGGTGGCCGGCCTGGTGATGGTGGATGCGTCCCACCCGGAGCAGTTCACCCGGTTCAAGCAGATCGGGATCTCCACGGAAAACGCCGCCGTCCGGGCGCTGAAGGTCGCCGCGGCACTGTCCTGGACCGGCGTAGTCCGTCTCCTCGCCGGCCAGGGTAAGCCGATGCCCAACCAGTCAATGGACGCCGCGCTGGCGCAGAGCGCCTGGGCACCGCGCTCGATCCGCGGGGCGATCACCGAGATGAACGCCCTCGAGGACATCTTTGCCGCGGCTGCGACAGCCCGGAGCCTCGGCGACCGTCCGCTGGTGGTCCTCACGGCGATGAAGCCGATGTCCGCCGAGGAGCGACGAACCGCCGGGATCACCGAGGAGCAGGCCCAGAGCCAGAAGAAGATGTGGCTCGAGATGCACCAGGAGGAGGCGCGGTGGTCGACGGCGGGCCGGCAAGTGGTCCTGCCGGACGCGTCGCACTACATCCAGTTCGATCGGCCCGACGTGGTGATCGCGGCGGTGGCCGAGGTGGTCGCGGCGGCGCGGGGCGGAGGGCGGTGAGGGCCTTGCTCTAAACGTCGAGCTGCCGGACCGCGCCACCCCATTCCCGTCGCGTCAGCACGTTGTCGTGGGGTTCAGGAGTTGCCCGATTCGCCAGGGCGACCGAGGGCACCCACCATCCATTGAGGGGGCGACTGGAGGCTCTTGCATGAACGCGCGCGTCGAACAACTGTGGCCCCTCTTTGTGGTTCGCGACATATCCGCGTCCCTCGCGTTCTATCGCGACGTTCTCGGCTTCACACTTCTGGGCACCGCAGAGTCCAATGGCTCGACCTACTGGTGCCGACTTCAACGCGGCGGCGCCTGCCTGATGCTTCAACAACTGAGCTCAGACTCGGAGTTCGTTCCTTCTCGCGACGCATTCTACTTCATCTGCGACGACGCGGACCTGATGTACGCCGAGCTGCGGGGGCGGGGGCTCGAGCTCGAGTCTCCTTCCGTCGCCTTCTACGGAATGAAACAGGTCACCGTGCCCGAGCCGGACGGCCGCGAGATCGTATTCGAGAGCCCGACGGAGGGATGGCGGGGCTGACGCCCGGCCCTTGAGGGCTCGATGGGAATCCGAGAGACCGACCTGCGCGGGAGCGCGAGGCCCGGCCACTTGCGAGCCGTCAAGCTCGTCCACACCCTGGCGTGGGCTCTGTTCGCCGGGTGCATCCTCGCGATCCCCGGGTTCGCGCGTGCCAAGCAATTCGATTGGGCGTTCGGGTTGATCGGGATCGTTTTCGTCGAGGTGGTCATCCTCATGTTGAACGGGTGGCGATGTCCGCTCACCGCCGTCGCGGCGCGCTATACCACCGACCGCCGGGACAACTTCGATATTTACCTTCCGGAGTGGTTGGCTCGGCACAACAAGGTGATCTTCGGATCTCTGTTCGTCGGAGGACTCGTTCATACGATCGTCGAGTGGTTGACGTGGTCGCCATGACGGCCATCGCCGGGACGTTCGGCGAGGGCACCCGAAGACCCGATAGGCGGACCAGGAGGCAGGATGACCGAGCAAGCCGAGAAGAAGCAGACTGGGTGGTACGCGCGGCCGGTCTTCTACGTTGCCGATGTAACCCGCGCGATCCGTTTCTACGTCGAGATGCTCGGCTTCTGGAAGAAATGGCATGAAGCCGACGGCGCCGGAACGGTCTGCCAGGTCAATCGGGGAGACTGCGAGATCATCCTCTGTCAGCACCCCACCCGCCGGGACAAGGCGCGCCTGTTCGTCGAGCTGAACGTGCCCGAGCTGAGGGAACTTCGCCGCGAGCTCGTTGAGCGCTCGGTTCCCACCACGGAAATCTGGTGGGGGTACGATTCGATCCAGATCGACGATCCCGACGGCAACGAACTCGTCTTTCCGATCGAGGGGAATAGCGACGCGCCAAGCAAGATGCCAACGCAAGGCTAGCGCCGTCGCCGGGGTGCGAAGGGCTGTGTTACCCTTCTCCGCCCGATGCGCGGCGTATTGCTCCTGCCCGCTGGCGTTGCGCCGGGCCCAGCCTCACTTCATATTGCAAAGTACTTGTCACGGATGACCAGATTGCAGCAACCCTCCGGCGATTTCCTCGAACTCCAGGCGGCCCTCGCCGGTGAGTATTCCCTCGAACGCGAGCTCGGCCGCGGAGGCATGGGAATCGTCTATCTCGCCCGCGACGTCCGCCTCGACCGCGAGGTCGCCATCAAGGTCCTCCCCTCTCCCGTTGCTCGCAGCGCCGAATCGCGGGAGCGATTCCTCCGAGAGGCCCGCACCGCCGCGGCCCTCTCGCATCCGCACATCGTCCCGATCCACGCCGTCGGCGAGGCGGGCGGCTTCGTCTTCTTCGTCATGAGCTACGTGGAGGGCGAGACCCTCGGTGAGCGACTCCGGACCCGGGGGCCGCTCCCGCCGGCGGACGCCGCCCGGGTGGTGCGCGAGGTCGCCTGGGCGCTCGCCTACGCCCACGGCCGCGGCATCGTTCATCGAGACGTCAAGCCGGACAACATCCTGCTGGAAGCCGGGACCGGACGCGCGTTGGTCACCGACTTCGGGATCGCCCGAGCCGGGGGCGCCCCGGAAACCGCGACCGACGCCGGCAAGATCATGGGGACCGCGCACTTCATGAGTCCGGAGCAGGCCGCGGGCGCCCCCATCGACGGGCGAAGCGACATCTACTCGCTCGGCCTGGTCGGATATCTCGCCGTGAGCGGCCGGCTCCCTTTCGAGGCGACGACCCTGCCCGCCCTGCTCGCCCGCCGAGCGACCGAGGCGGCGCCCAGTATCCACGGCGTGGCGCCCGGGCTTCTGCCGGTGCTGGGAACCGCGATCGACCGATGTCTCGCGCTCGATCCCGACGACCGGTTCCCGGATGGGGAGGCGCTCGCGGCGGCCCTCGCCCCCACGCCCGACCCGCGACCCGCGCTGCCGCCCACCCTCCGCGCCTGGCTCAGCGGCCGGAATCCGCTTCTGGTTCCTTTCATGGCGTGGTCCGGCGTGTTCGGCACCCTCACGCTGGCGAACCTGATCGCGTGGGTCACGGGCAACCGCCCGGACGGGCCCGCGGACATCGTCTTCTTGGCCGCGATCGCCGCGTCGCCCCTCCTGCCGGTCGTCGGCTCCCATCTCAACCAGGCGCGCCGGCAGTTTCGGGCCGGGCACACCCTCGCCGACCTCCGGAGCGCGCTCGAGATCGGACGGCGGGAGCGGGCCGAGAGCGAAGCGCTGGCGCGCGGCGACGAGGACACCCCCACCCATCGCTTGCTCCGACTCAGCACGGTCGCGGCGGCGACCTGGCTCGCCGTCACCGCCATCCTGCTGCTCCAAGGTACGATCCACGAGAACCGGATCGGCCTCGCCTGGATCATGGTGCCGGTGCTCTCGACGCTGTTGCTCGGGGCGGCGAGCAACGCGCTCGAGGTGCAGTTCATTCCCGCCGGAATCCGCGAGTGGTGGCAGACGGGGATCCGCGAGCGGCTGTGGAAAAGCGGACTGGGCGAATGGCTGGCCCGGCGGCTCGGCGCGCCGGAGCGGTCGCTCGCCGTGGGTGGCGGGGTGTTCCGCGCCACCGAGGCGGCCCTCGGCGTGGCGTTAGGCGAGTTGTTCGCGGCCCTGCCGAAGGCGCACCGCGAGCACCTGGCCGAGTTGCCGGCGATCGTCGCGGCGCTCGAGGCGCGGGCGGCGGAGGCGCGGGCGGAGATCGAGATGGTGGCCGGGCTCGCCCCGTCCGGCACCGCCGAGGCCGAGGCGTTGCAGGCACGCCGCCAGGCGGCCACGGCGCACCTCACGGAAAGCGTCGCGGCGCTGGAAGGGATCAGGCTCGACCTCCTGCGGCTCCACGCCGGGGCTGTCGATTTGGCGCCGCTCACGACCCTACTCGATGCGGCGCGCCAGCTCAGCGAGGACGCGGGGCGGCTTGCCGATGCCCAACGCGAAGTGGACGCCGTCATCGAGTCGCGCAATTGAGCGGCTTGCCATTTGGCCCCTCGATGGTATGATCGGTGTTCCGGAGGTCCCCATTGCGAATCTGGCTTCTGTCCGTCACGCTCGCCTCCGCCGCCATTGAACAAGGCGCAGCGCTCGCCGCCCAGGCGACCGATCCACCCTACCTGCGCGATTTCCCCACGGTCGATCGCGTCAAACAGACGATGAAGGTGGCCGATCCGAAGGAAACCGCGCTCCGCCAGCTCGGCGCTTTCTATCAGCTCCAGGAGATCCTCAAACAGCTGTCGGGTCGGCGCGAGCACCGCGGTTTCCTGCCGGCCGAGGGAACCCTGATCGGGGAGTATGGGGTCGCCGAGTATTACACCGCGCAGGCCGCCGATAGCGCCTTTCCGGGCCCCTATGGCAGGCTCCGCAAGCTGAGCGACAGCATCCCGTACCGCTACTCGCGGATCGACCCTCGTTTCGGGGTCGAGGGCATCGAGGTGTTCGAGACCTTGCTCACCCCGGCCATCCAGGCCCAGTACGACCAGCTCGCCGGGGTCGATCGGACGCGGGTCGAGGCGAAAGCCCGGGCCGACGCGGAGGACATCGCCAACGGCGGCCGGGTCCTGGTTGCTACGCCGGGTCAACCGGGCCCCGGCAAAGACCAGCAGCAGATGCAGCGCTGCGTGGAATCGGGTCGAAGCAAGGCCGATTGTCTTGGTGAAGGATTCAGCAACGGGTGGCGGGAGCTGGTCGGCGATTTCTCCGAGCTCTTCCCCAAGACGGTGGGTCTCCGCCTCGTGGGCAGCTGGCCCAACCCGGGCAAGTTCAATCTCGATTTTGGCTCGACAACGTGACGATCAACTGCGGCGACCTGATCCCCATCACCGTCGAATACACGATCGCCCAGGAGAGCAACGGTCTCCGGGTGACCGTGGCGATCGACAAGGCGCCGATGACGTTCGGCTCGACCTCGACTTCCTTCCCGAGGGAGCGGTGGTGAGCTGCGGTGATGTCGGCACCCTCCGCCCGTACCGGGTCGAGGTCCGGGGCGGGCAGACGACGCTGGTGTTCGACAATGGTAGCTCGCCTTTCACCGTGACCTTGGGAACGGATGGGTCCCTAGGCGGCTCGGGGACGGTTCGGGTCGACGGTCGCAAGCTCACCGGGAAGGGCCCTAACGGCGAATTCACCTACACCCCCAGGTCAGCCAGCTGTCAGCTGGAGAAACTCACACCGGTCACGAGGCGCGGCAGCTGAACCTCTCGCAAGGAGACGACCGGGTCATGCCGCCTCCGCGAGTTCTGGCCGCCGCCCTCGCCATCGCGTTCGCCACCGGCGCGGGCTGCTCCCGGGATGCCGTGAGACCCGCCCCTCCCGGAAGTGTCACCATCTACCGGGACGTCTGGGGAGCCCCGCACCTGTACGCCGAGCGCGAGGAAGACGGGTTCTGGGGAATCGGCTACACCACGGCCGAGGATCACCTGGAAAGCGTGCTCCTCCGCTATCTGGCACTCAAAGGCGAGCTGGCGAGCGCCTTCGGCGCCGGACCGGTGGCCGAGGAGACGGGTCTCCGGGCCACTGCCCTGCCCGGACGGGCGATCCCGGACGCCGTCGCTGCCGACCGCGAGGCGCGGCGGTGGCGTCATCTGGCGGATGCCCGGCGCAATTTTCCCAAGCTCCCCGAGCAGCTCCAACTGAATCTGACCTCGTACATCAATGGCATCCAACGCTTCATGGCGGAACACCCCGAGCGAGTGCCGCGGTGGGCGCCCGCCCTGGAGCCGGCGCTGCCGTTGGCGATTTCGAGCTTGTTCATGCTCGCCAGCTCGGCCACCACCTGTCAGGCAGCGATCGCCGCTCAGCCGACCAGTTCCGGGGGCGATCAGGGAGCGGGCGCGGGGGGCTCCAACGTTTGGGCCCTGCCGGCCGCCCGGATGCGCGAAGGCGCGGCGGTGTTCAGCTCGGATTCCCACGGTGTGATCGAGGACTCCTACGGCATCTTCCTGACTCCAACGCGGGTCCGGGCCGGCACGCTGGATGCGTGGCTCCTCGACGTTCCCGGAGCGGTCATGGGTCTCAAGGGCCATTCCCGGCATTACGCCTGGGGGTGGGCCGAGGGACCCCGCCGGCCGGCCGATTGCCTGGTGCTCGAGACGATCGCCGGGAAGCCTCGCAGCTACCTCTATAACGGCGGGCCGGTCGAGATGACGGTGGAGCCTTACGTCATCGCGGTGGCCGGAGGGGACTCGGTGCGGGGTGTGTTCGAGTACACGTCGCACAACGGCGTGATGGCGCCAGTGGTGCACCGATCGGGCACGAAGGCGTTCGCCATCAGTTCGACATATATGGGCCGCGCCGGGTTCGCACACGTGCAGTTCCGGGACATGCTGCTGGCGACGGGCGAGGCCGAGATGGAGAAGGCGCTCGCCGCGACGGAGATCTATCCGGCCAATCTCGTCTACGCGGGCTCGGACGGATCGATCAACTACATCCGCCCCGGGCGCCTTCCGATCCGCCCCGCGGGGTACGACGGCTCGAAGCCGGTGGACGGGAACACATCGGCCGGCGCGTGGCTCGGCGTGCGCGGCCTCGAGGAACTCTTGCGCCTCAAGAATCCCCCGCAGGGGTTTCTCACGAACAGCAACGTCAGCCCCGACATGATGTTCAGCGAGCCGGTCCTCAAAGCGGAGGATTACCCGGCCGACTTCGCGTTTCAGCCAGGGTTGACTGGCACTCGCGAGCTGCGCTCGATCCAGTTGCTGGAGGGCAACCGCGTCTTCAGCTTCGAGGACGCGATCGCGGTGGTCGGCGACGCGTTCGTGGTGAACACCGATCGCTGGGGTCCAGTCATTCGGCAGGTGGTGAACGACCGAGGCCGGCCGCCGGCCGATTCCGGGTTCCCCCGGTATCTCGACACGCTCTCCGCCTTCGACGGCCGCTTCGTCCCCGAGTCGCGGGCCGCGTTGTACCATGCCCTGCTCCGGATCCGGCTTCGGGCTGGCGATCGCGCGATCGCGACCGGGATCGAGTCGGCCATCAACACCGGCAAGGCGCTCACCGCCGGGCAGCGGGCGACTGTCGCCGGCCTCGTTGATTCGGCCTACGCCGACATCAGGAGAGACTCTCGGGGCACAGAGCCGACATTCGGTGACGTCTTTCGGATCGGTCGCGGCGGCGTGAGCGAGCCCGCGCGCGGGTTCACGCTGGGCACCTTGGCGGGCGATCGGGCGACGGACCTCCAGTCGTTCTGGGCCGCCATCTACACGCCGCCGGACAGCGCCGGTTACCGGTGGTCGTTAGGCGGTACTCGGCACGCATTCCTGGTGCAGCTCGGGCCCCGGGTCCGGTCCGTCAGCCTCGCCGTGTTCGGCGCCAGTAACGACCCGACATCGCCCCACTACAGCGACCAGTCGCGTCTGGTCGCTCAGGGCCGGCTCCACTCGAACTTTTTCGAGCCGGATGAGCTGGCTGATTCGGTGAGCACGAGGCGGACCGAGGCGACGAAGTAGAGTGGAGGGGTGGCTATGACCTCCGGGCACGCCAAGCCGTGAGCAGCTCCTGCTCTTTCTCGAAAGTCAAAAAAGCTCTGGTCTTGGCGCGGCGTTCGTCGGGCAGTGAATGCCACCACGCCAGCGTGTCCCTGATGGTCGTCGCGAGCGCGGTGTGGCGGAGGCCGGCCGCAACGGCGCGGCTTGGCGTGGTGCTCATCTCGCCGACGCCGGCGCCCACCGGGGGATCCCACATCGGAAGACTCACCTGACGCTCTCGAAGGAACGCCGTCTCGACCCAGGTAAACGACACATTCGAGCCGCTCGTCGCCTTCATCGCGGCCAACAACTCGCCGATCTCCATCGATGGGCGGACCACGTTGAAGGTGCCGGCGGTTCCCGTCTCCATGACGTGAATCGCGAACGCGGCAAGGTCGCGAACGTCGATGAACTGGAAAGGGTCCTTGGGATTCCCCGGCGCCAGCATCTCTCCACCGCGTTCGACCCGAACCGGCCAGTAGGTGAACCGATCGGTCGAATCCTCGGGTCCGACGATATAATGGGGCCGGAGAACCGTCACGGTCCCGGCGAACTTTCTCGCGTCCATCTCGCAAAGGGCCTTCAGCGCACCGTAGGTCTCGCCGGTGACTTTCTCGGTCGTCGGATCCGCCAGCGTGGCAAGCGGCGCGTCTTCGTTCACGACCCCGGGGTTTGGAAACGCGTAGACTCCGGTCGTCGAGGTGTAGACGTACTGTTTCACCGAGCCGGCCAACGCCTGCGACGCTTCGCGCACCCACCGGGGGACGTAGGCCGAGTTGTCGATGAGGGCATCCCATGCACGGCCCCGCAACGAGGCGTAGTCATTGGTCTCACGGTCACCGACCAGCGATTCGACGCCCGATGGCAGCCGTTCAGCACTCCGCCGGCCGCGATTGAAGACCGTCACCGCGTGTCCTCGTTTGACTGCCTCTCGAACCTGATGCGGGCCGATGAAACCGGTCCCGCCGAGGATCAGAATTCGCATCGGCTTGGCCGGCAGCGGGAGGCCTAACCAGGACGGCAGGCTCGACGAAGCGCCCAGGGTCAGCCCGGCGCCAGAGGCCGCGGTGATCCCAATGAATCGGCGTCGCGAAATGGATCGCATGACGAAACCCTTTCAGGGGTGCGCTCGGGCTCCGGTGGCGAGCCAGATTGGGTCCGAAACCTACCGTCGAGAGCAGATCGCGGCGAATGGATATCATTCTGGACCTCTTCTCTTCGAACCCTCACGAATGGAGTTGATCATGCGTCTATTGCTGTTGACCGGGCTGGGATCACTGGTGGCGCTGGGCTCGCTCGTCGCACAGGGACGGACGACCCGGAGCGCGGAGGTCCAGGAGTTCGTATCGGTCGAGACACCGGTGCTGGCGGTGACTCACGTCCGGGTGGTCGATGGGACCGGTGCCGCGGTCCGGAACGATCAAACCGTGATCATCGCCAGGGGAAAGATCGAAGCGGTGGGGCCAGCCAGCTCGGTCAAGGTGCCACGGGGCGCCAAGGTCGTCGACGGCACCGGACACACGGTCATCCCGGGCCTGGTCGGGATGCACGACCACACCTTCTACACCACCAGTCGGCGGATCGTTCAGTCCAACTTCACCGCTCCGCGGCTGTATCTCGCGGCTGGGGTCACCACGGTGCGGACGACGGGTGCCCTCGAGCCCTATGGCGAGCTGCACCTGAAGAAGCGGATCGACACCGGCGAAGTCCCCGGGCCGCATCTGATCGTGACCGGGCCCTACCTAACGGGACCAGCGGATCGAACTGCCGACGCGATGGCCCGGCTGGAAACGGCGGCGGAGGCGCGTCGGGTGGTGGCGTACTGGGCGGAAGAGGGCGTCACCTGGATGAAGTTCTACACGGCGGTGAGCCGGGAGGCGATGAAGGCCGCCATCGAAGAAGGCCACAAGCGGGGGATGAAGTTCACCGGCCACCTGTGTTCGGTCTCCCACCGGGAGGCGGTGGGTTTCGGGATCGACGGGCTGGAGCACGGGATGTTCGCCAATTCGGACTTCGACGCGACCCGGAAGCCGGACCAGTGTTCCCCGAACTTGGGCAAGAGCTTCGCCACCGTCGACGTCAACGGTGCGGCGGCTCAGACCACGTTCAAGGAGATGGTGGCACGCAATGTTACGCTGACGTCGACGCTGGCGGTGTACGAGCCCGGGGTCATTGGGCGCGGCGAGATCGAGCAACGAACCCTCGAAGCGCTGTCGCCCGATGCCAGGGGTGAGGTGATCGCGGCCAGGGAGGCGTCGGGGAAGAGTGGCGGCGCGCCAATCGAGCTGCTGCGCAAGGGGATGGCGTACGAGCGGGCCTTCGTCAAGGCCGGCGGGTTACTGACGTCCGGAGTCGATCCGACCGGGATCGGCGTCGTGCTCTTTGGCTACGGCGACCAGCGGAACCTCGAGCTCCTGGTCGAGGCCGGGTTCTCTCCCGTCGAGGCGATCCAGATCGGATCGGCCAACGGCGCCAAGGCGTTAGGGATCTTCGCCGAGGTGGGATCGATCGCACCGGGGAAACGGGCCGATCTGGTCCTGATCCGCGGCAACCCGGCGGCCAATATCGGCGACCTGCAGCAGGTGGTGACGGTGTTCAAGGATGGCGTCGGGTATGACTCGGCCAAGCTGGTGGCAGCGGTGAAGGGACAAGTCGGGATCCGTTGACCCGACGCCCGGCGCGCATTGCGGTCTGATCGCGCGATCGCCGCGACCTAGCTCACTCGCTGCGCAACGCGACGATCGGGTCGACCGACGCGGCCCGCCGGGCGGGCAAGTACCCGGCAACGAGGGCGACCACGGCAAGCAGGACGAAGGCGGCACCGAGCACCCGAGGGTCGGACGGGCTGGTGTCGAACAGGATGGCCTGCATCCCCCGCCCCAGCGCCAGCGCCCCGACCAGCCCGATCCCGACGCCCGCCAGTGCCATCCGGGCCGCGTCGCCCACCACCAGACGAACGACGCCACTCTGGGTGGCGCCGAGAGCCGCGCGGAGACCCAGCTCGCGGGTCCGGCGCGCCACCGCGTAGGACATCACCCCGTAGATGCCGACCGCCGCCATGACGAGCGCGATGATGGCCGACACCGCCAGCATCTGGGCCGTGGCGGACTGGGGCGAGGTGACCGTCGCCACCACCCGCTCCATCGGCGCCACCTCGCCGGCCGCCAACCGCGGGTCGAGCTGCCCGACGGTCTTCTGCAGCGCCGCCGCGATCGCGGTCGGCTCCCCCCGGGTGGCGACGACCAGATACGCGCTGCGCGAAGCCCACTGCCCCAGCGGGACATAGACCACGTCGAGGGGCGCGTCGGCCGTCAGCGGGTTGCCGCGCACGTCGCCGACGATCCCCACGACTTCCATCGACCGGTCGCCCCGCCCCCGCACCAGGCGGCGGCCGACCGCGTTGCCACCGGGGAAAAAGCGGCGCGCCGCGCTCTCACTGAGGACCGCGACGGCCGGGGCGTCCGGCCGATCGGTGATCGCGAGGAATCGGCCGCGCACCAGCGGCACGTCGAGCCCCTTCAGGTACCCGGCCGATACCCGCCGAAATCCGGCGATCGGAGCGTCCTCGAGTCGCTCGGGTCGCTCGGTGGCCGAGTAGAAGTTGGCCCGCTGGTCGGCCCAGGTCATCGGCAGCACCGTGGTCAGCTCGGCGGCCTCGACACCCGGCAGCGCGGCGGTCGCCTCCCGCAACCGATCCCAGAACCGGGTCACCACACTGTCGCGGGCGTAATCGGCGTCGGGCAGGGAGACCGCCGCCGTCAGCACTCGCTCGGTCCGGAAGCCGGGGTACGAGACGGTTAGGCGCCGGAAGGTGGTCACCATCAGTCCAGCGCCGGCTACCAGCATGAGGGCGAGCGCGATCTCGCCGACCACGAGGGCCGCCCGAAGTCGACGCGGGCCCAGGCGGCGTGACTCGCCGGTGCCGCTGTCCTTGAGGGTGGTGACCACGTCGACCTTGGAGCCGGCCGTGGCCGGCACCAGCCCGAACAGAATGCCCGACACCATCGACACCACCGCGGCGACCGCCAAGGCGCGGGCATCAAGCCGAACCTCCCCGAATCCCGGGAGGTACCGCTGGACGTCGACCGGAACCGTGGCCGCGACTCCTTGGGTTCCCCACCATGCGAACAGCACGCCGAGCGCCCCGCCGGCCAGAGCCAGCAGCAGGCTCTCGACGAGGAGCTGAGCGACGAGCCGCTGGCGCGAGGCACCCAAGGCCACGCGAACGCCCGTCTCCCGCCGCCGGCCGGTGGCCCGCACCAACAGCAGGTTGGCCACGTTGGCGCAGGCGATGAGAAGGAGAAACGCGACCGCGCCGAGGAGTACCAGCATGAAGGGGCGCGGCCCGGAACCGAAGAACGCCTCGGCCAGCTGGGTGTGGAGCACGCGCCCCTGGTAGACGCCCGGCCAGTCCCCGGCGAGCCGGGTGCCGAGGGCCCGGACCGCCGCCCCGGCCCGCTCGGCGCTGACGCCGGGCGCCAGGCGGGCCAGCATGTACAGGCTGCGATCGCCGCGGTCGGTGGCCTCGGCCGGCGTCAGGGCGAGGGGAGCCCACAGCTCGGTGCCGGCCGGAAAGGCGAATCCTGGCGGCATCACTCCGATGACGGTCCAGGCCTCTCCGTGCAAGAGGACCGTGCGTCCCACGACGGTGGGGTCGGCGCCGAAATGGCTCTGCCAGAGACCGTGGGAGAGCACCACGACGCGGTCGGCCCCAGGCTGCATCTCCTCGGGGAGGAAGGTGCGACCGAGCCGGGGCGAGCGACCCACGAGGCGGAAGAAGTCGGCACTCGCCCGCGCGCCGGTGACCCGCTCGGGCAGTTCCACCCCGGTGAGGTTGGCGCTGAAGTTGGTGACCGCGCCGGCAACGGCGAACTCGCGAAGGGAGGCGACGTCGGTGAAGGTGGCCGGGGCCACGGTGACCTCGCGCTCGGGCGCCTGGACCGGGGCATCGGCTACGAACACCAGCCGGTCGGGATCGGCGAGCTGGGGCAGCGGATGGAACGTGAAGGCGGAGGCGGTGCTGTAGACGGTGGTGACGGCACCGATGCCGAGTCCGATGGAAAGGACGGCGAGGAGGGTCACCATTGGTGCGGCGCGCAGGGCGCGAACGGCCATGCGGGTCGTGAAGCGGATGTCGTGCACGGTACCTCCTGTTGGCACCGAGAGACTACGCCGTCGCCGCGGGCTGGTTTCAGGGGTCCGAGGGACGGGGGGTGGCGGGATTGGTTCCATGAAATGAGGTTTAGGCAGGCTTCGCCTGCATGAATGCCAATGAGCCTCACCGTCAACCTCCAGGACCTGCTCGACTACGCCGCGTGGCAGCGCCAAGAATGGCGCTCGTGGTTCAAGCGGGAGGGCTCCTCGGCCCTCGCGCTCACGACCGGCCCCAACGGTGATCGTGGCCCCCGCCGGCGCCGACGGAGGAACCGCGGCGCTAGCTCCGATGAAACAACCTGATTCGGCCGAACGCGGCGCCCGGGTTCGGGTTCCACCACCGCTGCTGTCGGTGGCCAGCACTCTCCTCGGGGTAGCGCTCGGGTATCTCGCCGCTCCCGCCCCGCTACCCGGCGCCCGAGCGATCTCGGTCATCGGCGGCCTGGTCATCTTGGTCGCCGGGATGAGTTTGGCGCTGTCGGCGCGGACCCACTTCACCCGCACCGGGCAGAACCCGATGCCGTGGACGCCTTCTCCCGAGCTGATTCTGCAGGGCCCCTACCGCTTCACTCGAAATCCGATGTATGTCGGTCTTACCCTCGCCCAAGTTGGGATCGGTCTCGCCGTGAACAATCTCTGGATCGCGGCGCTCGCGATCGCGTCGCTGGCCGCGATTCACTTCACCGCGGTGCTGCCGGAGGAGCGATACCTCGGGGAGAAGTTCGGGGAGAGCTACGAGGCCTATCGGCGCCGGGTCAGGCGTTATCTCTGATCGAGAATGCGACCACGGACAATGGATAAAAACAGACCTGAGATCCCACCTGGGAAGCGCTCGAGGAAGTCGTCGGCCGGCTCGAGTCCGGCAAGGCGGTGGCGAGCAGACGGCCCTGGTGCTCGCCGAGCGGCTCGAGGGGCATCCGTTGGTCATTCGGGTTCGATACCCAGGCCCGTCCTCGCATCCGACTGCCGACAGGTCCGACTCATCCGCCACGCCACCAGTCTCGGAGCGGTGGAATCGACGATCGAACGGCGGGCCGCGATTCCCGGACAGGATCACCTGCCGCCCTCGCTCCTGCGACTCAGTGTTGGGATCGAGCAGGTGGACGATCTCTGGGTCGATCTCGACTCGGCGATGCGCGCTGTCGCACCGTGAACTGATCGGCTCCGTGCGAGGGGAGAAGGGGCCGCGGGCGGGCCGGGCCCTGGGTTGCGCCTGCCCGGCGCCATGGTAACCTCCAGGGCCCGAGCCTCCCCGATGAGGGCGCCACCGTCGCCCAGTGAACCGGTCCGCCGACAGAAGGAGCGGGAATGTCGATCCCCCGTCGCGATTTCGTCTCAGCCGTGACCTCTCTTGCCGGTTACGCCGCTCTGGCACCCGCCGGCCGGCCGGCCGGCAACGATCCCCTCGGCGTCCGGGCCGATTTCCCGATCCTCGACAACGGCCGGACTTATCTCAACTCGGCCTACATCACCCCGTCGCCGCGGAGCGTGCTCGCGGCCGGCGCGGCGTTCGTGGAGGCCAAGGGCACCCGGCCGATGACCGTGGCCGAGCTCCTGAGCAAGGCCAACGAGGTGCGGGGCCAATTCGCCGCGTTGATCAACGCCACGCCCGACGAGATCGGGCTGCTGTTCGCGACCAGCGAGGGCGAGAACATCATGGCCAACACCGCCCCGATGAGCCCCGGCGACAACGTGGTGGTCGACAGCCTCCACTACGAGGGCGCCCTGGTCGCTCATCGGGAGCTGGAACGACGCCGGGGGATCGAGCTCCGGATCGTCGAGCATCGCGACGGCCTGGTGACTACTGCCGACATCGCCCGCCGGGTGGACCGGCGCACTCGGCTCGTCTCGGTGTCGTACGTCTCGTCCATCAACGGGCTCCGCCACGACGTCCGGGCGCTCGCCGATCTCGCCCACGGCAACGGCGCCCTGCTCCACGTCGACGCGATCCAGGCGGTGGGAATGTTCCCGATCGACGTCCGAGCCGACGACGTCGATTCGCTCTGCGCCGGGACCTACAAGTTCCTCCTCGGTGGCTTCGGGGTCGCGCCCTTTTACCTCAAGCGGAGCCTGCTCGAGCGCCTCGATCCCGATCGCTTCGGCATCTTTGGGATCGAATCGCAGTCGGCCGATCATCGGTTCCAGGTACGCCGCAACGCCCGACGGTACGATTACGCCACCCTCCCATTCGGCGAGGTGCATCAGCTCGGCGCCGGGCTGGCCTACCTGGAGCGGGTCGGGGTCGATCGGATCGACCGGCACTGCCAGGAGCTGACCCGCCGGCTCGAGGCGGGGTTGCTGGCCCAGGGGCATCGGCTGTTCACGCCCCAGGGCAATCGGTCGTCGATCCTCTGTTTTTATACCAGGAAGCCGTCCGCGGAGGTGCGGGGCGTGTTGGAGCGGGCCAAGCTCGACGCCTCGGTGCGGGAGGACCACGTCCGCCTCTCGATCGCGCTGTTCAACACCTCGGATGACGTCGATCAGGCGCTCGAGGTGACCAAGGCACTCCGCTGAACCGAACCGCCTGGCGGCTTCCTTGATCGCCGCGGCGGCTACTGGCCCTTTTTCTTCAACTCACCAAAAGGGGCTTGCAGCGAGCCGTCGTCGTTGATGTCGATCTCCATCGTCCCCTCTTCTCCGGGCAGCGTGATGAAGAGCTTGCCCTCACCCGTCCAGCATTCCCCAGCCTGGTTGTCGCCCATGATCGAGATCGTCACTTTCCCCGACCGGAAGGTCATCTGCATCGGCATGGCGCCGGACGCGGCGTAGCGTCCCTCGATCTTCCCCGCACAACTGACCAGCCCGGGACGGGGCGGCTTGCCGGCCTTGGCCACGTCCTTTGGCGGCGCCTCGCTCACGAAGCGCAACTGCTCGGGCTTGGCCCACACCGTCATGTCCCCCGGCAGCTCGACCTGGTACTCCATCCCCATGCCGGTGATCACGCGACTGTCGATCCACCTGCCCTGGTAATTGACCTTCACCCGGTCGTCCACCTCGTAGATGCCGTTGGCGCGATCGTACCCGGTCGGCTTGCCGCGGCGGCGCAATTCGGTCGGGTAGCGCTTGAGGACCTCGGGCCCGTTGATGACGTGCACGTTGAACAAGTGACCCTGGGCATTGAGCACGATTGCCATGACCCAACCCTGACCCGTCCCGACGGTGACGGTATCGCCGGCCACGATCCCGATGTCGCCGGGCGGTTGGGCCAGGGCGGCGCGCGGCTGGAGGGAGGTCACCGCGGTGAGGAGGGCGGTGGCACCAATGAGCAGGCTGGTGCGGGAGATCGACATGGCGGATTGCTCCGATGCGCGGGGTCGCGGCCCTGGGCGAACTGGATCGGTGCCGGGTGATCAGAGTATCCCGCCGTTCCGCTCGGGGGGCAAGGCGGTTCGCCCGCGCCGCGGCCGAGCCCTATCTTGGTAGTCGCCGCCCGTCACCCGCGAGGAGGTGGTGCATGCTCGGACTTCCCATGGAAATCGTCGGGCCAATCATCGGTTTTGCGGCGATCATTTTCTCGGTAGTGGCCGGAATCGTGACCGTGCGCCTCGCGACCTCGAAGATCAAACAGCAGGAAGCCCGCGCCGTGGACTCGGCCGAGCGGGATCACCTCCTGCAGAGCCGCCTTGGCGAACTCGATCAGCTGACGCAGCGGATGAACGATCTCGAGGAGCGGGTCGACTTTGCGGAACGACTCTTGGCCCAACCCCCTGACCAGCGGTTGGGGCCACCCCGGAGCGCCCCATGAACCTTTCCCGCCGAATCTTCGAGACCCCCATCGACGGCGTTGCCCGCCTGACAGTCCTGGTCGGGCTGACGATGAGCTTCCCGGGCGCCGGGTCGGCTCAGCCGAAGACACGGCCGACGGCGTCCGCGCTCCAGGCCGAGATCAGCACGACGTCTTACGGCGTGCCCCACATCCGAGCGGCGACCTTGGCCGGCGCTGGATTCGGACACGGGTATGCGCTCGCCGAGGCGGACCTCTGCACCGTGGCCGACCGTTGGGTGACGGTGCGAGCGGAGCGGTCGCGGTTCTTCGGCGCCGACGGCGCGCGCGATGGGATGCAGGGGGTCACCAATCTCCAGAGCGACTTCTACTGGCAGTGGCTGATCGACCGGGACGTCGTCGGGAACGAGCTTCGCCAACCGCCGCCGGTGGGGATCATTCCGGAGGTCCGGGAGCTGGTGCGGGGGTACGTCGCCGGTTACAACCACTACCTTGCCACGATCGGGGTCGCCAATCTCCCGGACCAGCGGTGTCGCGGCAAGGAATGGGTCCGGCCGATCACCGAACGCGACGTCTACCTCCGGGCCCTGCACACGGTGATGGTGGCCAGCTCGGGGTGGATTGGACCGATCGTGAGCGCGGCGCCGCCGGGGATAGGTCAGACCGGGGCATCGCTGCCGCCAGATCAGAGTAGGGGCGGGCGGAAGCCCGCCCTCCCCTCGGCCGAGGAGCCGGTGGGCCGCCTAACGATGAGCAACGTCATTGCCCTGGGGCGAGACGCGACCGACAACGGCAAGGGGATGGTCTTCATCAACCCGCATTGGCGGTGGCATGGCTCGGAGAAGTTCTTCGAGGTCCATCTGACCGTGCCCGGCAAGCTCGACGTCTACGGCGGCACCTTCCCCGGCAACCCGCTCGTCCTCCTCGGCTTCAATCGGCATGTCGCCTGGAGCCACACCGCCAGCGTCCCGAAGCGGGAAACCATCTACCAGCTGCGGCTGATACCCACTGATCCGACGGCGTACGAGTACGCCGGCGGGCGACGGAAGATGACCTCGCGCACGGTGACCGTGACGGTCAAGGAGGACGACGGCCGACTCGTGACGCGGAGCCACACCTTCTGGGGAAGCCACTTTGGGCCGGTGCTCACCAATAAGAGCTTCGAGTGGACCGCGACCACGGCGTACGCCGTTCGAAGCGTCATCGCCGACTTCCGGTGGCTCAATCAGCACTATGAGATGAACGCCGCCCGGTCGGCCGGCGAGCTGGACCAGGCGGGCCGCCGATACCTGGGGTTGGGGTGGCTGAACACGGTGGCCGCGGACGATCAGGGCCGGGTCATCTATGGCGACCGCTCCTCGGTGCCGCACGTGACCGACGAGCTGCGCGGGGCCTGCGTTACCTCGGATCTCGGCCGGGAGCTGTGGAATCGGGCCCAGCTCATCGTCTTCGACGGGTGGCGAAAGGAATGCGAGTGGGGGCGGGATCCCGACGCCCCGATCCCGGGAATCTTTGGCCCAAAGCGACTGCCGATGCTCGACCGGTGGGACTATGCCACCAACTCGAACGACAGCCACTGGGCCAACAACGCGCGACAGCTCCTCGAGGGATACGACGCTATCGTCGGGGACGAGCGAACCCAGCGGAGCCTCCGGACCCGGAGTGGCCTCACCAAGCTCGAGCGGCGGATCGCCGGGACCGACGGTCAGCCGGGCAAGGGCTTTTCGCTGGTCCAGCTCGAAGCGATCACGATGGACAACAAGGTCTACTCGGCCGAGCTCTGGTTGGACATCCTGGTGGCTCACTGCAGGGCGCTCCCCGCCGAGAAGGCGATTCCCGAGGCGTGTGACGTCCTGGCGCGCTGGGATCAGACCGACAATCTCGACAGTCCGGGTGCGGTGCTGTGGCGGCGGTTCATGGAGAATCTGAGCCCAGGGGCGCAGCCAGCTCTCGACCTGTTCACCGTACCGCTCGATCCCAAGGATCCGGTCAACACGCCGCGGGGGCTGGATGTGTCGAATCCGAAGGTGGGAGAGGCGCTCTCGAAGGCGATCGCCGATCTTCGAGACAGCGGGATGCCGCTCGACGCTCGGCTCCGGGACTACCAGATCGAGGAGCGGGCCAACCGGCGGATTCCGATTCATGGCGGGTCGGTGTCGACCGGTCAGTACAACCTGATGTTCCAGACGGAGTCGGGTTGGGTTCCGGGGAAGGGGTGGCGCCAGATCCTCCACGCCTCGAGCTACATCGCGTGGGTGCAGTTCACGGATCGGGGGCCGGTGGCCCGGTCGGTGCTGGCGTCGTCGCAGTCGGACGATCCGGATTCGCCGCATCACGCCGATCAGACCGTGCTGTTCTCGAGGAAGGAATCGAAGCCGGTGCTGTTCGACGAGGCCGCGATCAAGGCGGATCCGAAGGTCAAGGTGGTCCGGATCCGGTCCACCCCGTAGAGCAAAGGACGAACGAGAGAGGAAAGAAGAACCCGGGGCGGCTGGCAAGGCTCTACCAAGGACTGGAGTACCCGAAGACCTTCCGGGGGCTTTCCCGATGCCAGGCGCCGAGTGGATTCAAGTAGTGGGCAACGAGGCGCCCGCTTGGCGAGGTCGCTAGATTTCACCCCATGGACCGCGACGATTCCGCTACCCCCCGAGATCCAACTCGGTGGCCGGTACGGATCTTCCCCCTGGGCGCGGAGCCGGGGGATGACCTCTCGGCCACTACGACCCCAGGCCAACGGTTCGAAATGGTTTGGACGCTCCGCGACCGGATGTGGGAACTGACCGGGCGGCCAATTCCAACCTATTCTCGATCCGAAATGCCGGTCAAGATCATCAAGCCGTGACGGACGACTGGCTCGAACTCCTGTCCGAGTTAGCGAACGCCGAAGTCCGCTTCCTCGTCGTGGGGGCCCACGCCCTGGCGGTTCACGGCATTCCCAGAGGCACCCAGGATCTCGACGTGTGGATCGAGCGGTCCACGGAGAATGCGGCCCGAGCCTGGCGCGCTCTGGCGGCGCTCGGGCCGCCCCTCGAGTCGATCGGGGTGAGCCGGACTGATCTCGAACAGCCGAACGTGGTCGTCCAGTTGGGACTGCCGCCGAATCGGATTGACTTGATGACCGGGATCAGTGGCGTTGCCGATTTCTCTCTGGCCTGGTCGCGGCGGGTGGAAGGCCCGGTGCGGGGCCGACCGATACCCTTTCTGGGTCGGGCGGACCTGATCACGAACAAGCGAGCCGCCGGGCGCCCGCAAGACCTCGCTGATGTGGCCGCTCTCGAGGAGCAGAAGACGCCCTAACGCCTCCCGCCGGGAATCGAGGATGGCTGGCCACCCTCCGACCCCGACTTCCACCACGCCCGTTCGACCGCCTCCTGGTGGCGCAGGCCCAGTGCGAGGGCATCACCCTCGTCACCGGCGGCACCCAACTGCCCCGGTACCCTGGGCCGGTGCGCACGGCGTAACGGGATCGTTCCCGCTTGGATGGCAGCCAGACTCGATTTGCGAACACTTGGTACCAAGGTCGTAAGAAGCCGGCGTCGAGGCGCGGGAGCCGATGTTTATCAGCAGCCCGCTCACCTGCGAGCCGGGTACCACTGCCGTTACGGGCGCACCACCTTCCCCCGGGCGAGCATCGCCTCGACCCCGTTGTCCGGACCCGGGGTCACCCGGACCCGTTTGAACCCCTCGACCGTCTGGACGATGAAGGTCAGCACCCCGTCGGCGCCCATCTCCCAGTTGTCCTTGTTGGTGAGCGGCTCACGCCCCTGGGCGTCGAATTCGAAGACCACTTTGCCGTCGAGAAACACCTGCATGTCCTCGTTGTTAGGCGCCACCGCGAGCCAGAAGAGGTGCTTCGCGTCGGGCGTGAAGGTGGGCAGCTCGATCCGCGGGGTGGTGCCGTGCGCCACGGAGCGGTTCCCGATGAACAGGGCGAACTGGCCCGTGTACTGGGCGCCGGGCCAGCCGTAGTGCATGGTGTACCTCGAGTCAGGGCTCCAGACGTACTGGACCGGGAGGCCGCTCCGGATCTGTCCGAAGGCCACCGATCCGCTGGCGGCCACCGGCTTGTGGTCGACCATGATCGTTCCTGGGCCGCCGCCGGGGGCCGTGACGGCGTATGCGGTTCGGAGGCCGTCGGGGCTGAAGCTGAACTCGGTCGCCCACATCCGGGCCACCGGCGGGGTCACCTTGTCGTCCGCTACGACGACGGGCGCCCCGTTGAGCGACGGCACGTAACCCACCCGACCGCCCTTCCCGAGCGCGATCGGGAACGAGCTCCGCCCGTAGCCGTTCTCGGATTCCTGGTCTCCGGTGATCACGAACGACTTCCCACCGGCGCCGACCGTGTAGACCGGCTTGCCGGTGTCGGTCCAGCGCACGCTGTCGACCGCCTCGTACTCCCGCTGCTTGGTGCCGTCGACGATCAGGTAGTTGGGCACGCCGGGCAGGTCGACCTTCGTGGCCCAGTGTTTCCCGTCGGCGCTGAACTGGATCGGCCCCATGAACTGGGCCTCGCTACCCGGCACCTTGACCCCGCCGACATGGAGGAACGTGATCTCGCCATTCGGCTCGTTGCGGCCCACCTTGATCACCGCCAGCGAGCCCACCGGGGCGGTGAAGACCTCGGTCTTGAAGGCGCGGATGATGGGGCGGCCGTCGAGCAGCAATTCTGTCACCTGGGGGCCCACTGCGGGCCGGGTGATCCGCTGGGTGTAGAGGTGGAGCCCGTCGCCGGTGAAGACCGGCGTGAAGCCGAGGGTGGGCGCCGGCTTGCCGTCCACCATGAGGACCTTCTGGTCGGGGTTGGCGGGGTTGGTCACCGTGTAGGCGTAGCGCTCGCCGTCGGCGCTGATCACGATGTCGTTATTGGCGCCAACCGGACCCGAGACCCCGTCCCAGACCAGCCGGGGCGGATCGGCGCGGGGGTTGCCCTCATTCGGGTTGTTGTAGTGGAAGAACCAGTGTTTGCTGTTCGGGGTGAAGCGGATGCCAATCCCGGCGCCCCGAAGAAGGGTCTCGTTGGTGCCGATCGGGCGGCGGAGGGCCTCCTTGCCGTCGATCATCACGACCCATTCCTGGCCCTGGCGGCCCGCGTAGCCGAAGCGGGTGCCGTCGGGGCTGAAACTGATCCGGTGACCACTACCGTCGCTGATGATCTGGTCGAAGAAGGGGCCGGGGACGCCGTCGTGGAGGACCACCCAGCGGGTGCCCTTCTGGGCGATGGCGACGAGGTGGACCCCTTTCGGGCTGATCGAGTATTGGAGGCCCTGTTCGTTCGGGGCCACGATCTGCTCGGCCACGTTGGCCTGGGCGGAGGCGGCCACCGGGGCGGCGAGCGTGAGCACGGCAGCGAGACGAGCGGCGCGGGTGGGTCGCATGAGGAGTCTCCCGATTGGGGAGGCGGACCCCTCGGGCCCGCCGTTCTATTGCTCGGAGACTCTTGCGCAATCGCGGAGCGAATCGTGTCATCGGCCCGGAGAACGGCTTCGAGGCGTGAGTGGCGGGGAGAAAGGAGCCGCGCTGAGTCAGGGTTTCGGGCCGGCCGCGCCGGCAAGGCTGCCGCGGGCAATTTGCAGGTGCGTCAACGCCGGCGTGCAGGTCGCGACCCCGCTACCCACCGTCACCGAAGCGCGCAGGATCCTGACCGTAGTAGGCGGCCAGGCGCCGGTAGAGTTCCGGATAGGCCTGCCGCAGCGGGCCCGGGCACTCAAAGAACGACTCCGTGGCCACGGCGAAGAACTCGGCCTGGTTGGTGAGGCCGTAGGGGTCGATGGGTGACGAGGCGCCCGCTGCCATCTCGCGTTCGAGCTGGTCATAGGCCCGGTGCAGGGTGTGCTGCCAGGCCTCCGCGGTGACCGTCGGCGGCAACACCGGCACCCCATCCGCCTGGCCGTTGACGGAATCGAGTTGATGGGCGAACTCGTGCAGGACGACGTTGTGGCCGTCGTGCGGTGCGGCCGCGCCGTGGAGCACGTCGTCCCACGCCAGCACGACGGAGCCGTCGTTCCAGGACTGGCCCAGAGTCGGCGGCTCCGGCTCATGTCTGGGTGGGCCAGCTACCCACGCGAACGCCGGCCTGGCCCGGAAGGTCGTCGGGTAAACCAGCACCGCCTTGAGGCGGGGAAAGGGCAGGTCGCTCCGCTTCCAGGTCAGCAAGGCCGCCTGCGCGGCAATGACGAGGCGCATGTCGTCGGTGAGCGTCAGGCCGCCCGCGCCCTCCCATCGCAGGGTGGTCAGCAACCCCCGGGCGTGGTGCAGCAGTCGGTCCTGCTCCGCCTGAGGCAGGGCGGCGACGTAGGGCAGCCGAGCCCGCACCGCGCCCAGCCAGCCCTGGGGTATGGGGCGCTGCGCCTCCACCAGGGCCCGCCGTTCGAGCAGCCGGCGGACCAGCCTCGGCAGCAGCCAGGCCGCAACGACGATGGCGATGACGGCGAACGCGAAGGGGAGGAGAGAGACGTTCACGTCCGCGGGGGCCGTTGGAGTCGGGCCGCCACCTGTTCCATCGCTCGCATCGCCCGGAGCAAGTTGAGCCCCGCGATCTTCTGGATCTCCAGGTCGGTGTAGCCGCGGCGAAGCAGCTCACCGAAGAGATTGGGATAGGTGCTCGCATCCTCAAGGCCGATCGCCATCGCGGTAAAGTCATCCTGGAAGAAGTCGGACCCGATCCCGATGTGATCGATCCCGGCCACCTTCCTGATGTGGTCGATGTGATCGGCCACGTCGGCCACCGTCCCGCGCGGATGGGGATGCCGGCGCTCCCAGTCGGCCTGCCGTCGGGCGATTTCCGCCGAGTCGTCGAGGTCCGCCCGGAGTCGGGGGAGATCGGCCGCGAGCTTGGGCTCCGAGCGGCGGAGATCGACTTTGGAGAGATCGCCACCGAAGCGCTCGAACAGGCTGTAGGGAAGATCGTTGTGGGTGTCGATCAACGGTACCGTTCGGAGCAGCGCCCGGGCCCGGGCCATCGTGGCGGAATCGGGAGGGGTCCAGGTTTCTTGCGCGATCCCCGGTATCGGGGAAGCCAGCAGGAGCGCAGCGAGCCACTGGTGCGTCACGATCGCCTCCTTTGCCTAACGTTCCCCGCCGCCAACTCGCTCAGCCGGAAGGCGTCTGGGGGCACTCAGATATCATCGACAAACGGCACGCCTTGCAGATGCAGTTGGTCCTGACCCAAGTGGAATGGTAACCAGGCCCGAGGCCCTCGAGCAGATCGCCCGGGCGATACCCGGCCAGCACGCGTCGCGCCTCGCGGTCCCGTCTCTCGATCTGAATCTCCGAGTCCTGGCTGAGTCTGCCCGTCGTCGGGCAGAGGATGTCAGCCATTATCGAGGTGAACACTCCCCGGAGCGCGACCGTCCCGATCTCGTTCAGGGTCGAGAGGGCGCGCCCCAGCATGGTCAGGTTGGCGGCGGTGGCATGGTGGTTCTCGCCGTACCACCTGCCGGTGATGTCGAGCGCCTGCCGGTAATAGGCCTCAGGGGTAAGCACCGCGCGGTAGGCTTCGACCGGAGGCTGCGTTGCACTGAAGAAACGAGATGCTGAACAGGACACCACTGGGGCGGCAGGCTTCGAACCTGCAACCTCCCGGTTAACAGCCGGCGCGACCGGGCCGGCGAATCCGCGAAGAAATCGGTAAACCATTGATGGCTCTAGCAATCTGCCGAGGCGGGCTATCGGGGTTATCGGAAGAAACCGGCATCAACGGACACACCGTCGGCCTACCCGTACCCCGAGGGTAGACTGACGTGGTAGTCGACCCCGAGGACAACTGAAGAACCAGGCTCCCCGAGCAATGTGCGTGCGCGTTCGAGAGGCACGCCTCCCATTACCTCGAGGAGGACCGTAGCCTCTTTGCCGCGTTCCTTCCAGAGCGGAGGGGCGAGCATTGTTCCCGTAGTTGCGAGTGCCAGAGCTGCGACCCCTTCCTCAACCAAGCCGCGAAGCGAACTCCACCACGCCTCATTGCGGGGCGTGAACCGGTCAGTTTAGTGCAGAAAGTCTCCAAGGCGCTGCGCGACCTGATTCGCCCGCTTCGGAACCGGTGTAAAGAGAAACCGGCGCCCTGTTGGGACCCGATCCGTGTTCAAGACTTCCAAGGAGGCGATCTTGCCCCCGGTCTTGAACACTCGCTCAAGGTCTTTAGCGAGTGTGGCCACCTCCCGACCACGTTTCTTGAGAACAGCGACCTCCTCAGCAGCGTCGAGGTATTCGTGATGGCGCGCCTCGATACCGAGACGAAGCTCGAGTGCTGCATACAGCAACGATTCTCCGCCAGCTTCTGACAGCCGAACCTTGGCACGATTCAGAAAATCGCGAGCCGATGCATTCAACTCAGGAATCGTGATGGCAACCTCCATCCGCCGCGCCGTCGACTGCGGCTCCGCCTGCTGCTCGACCCATGCGGCTGTCCTTCCCGCTTGGATCCCCGGTGGACCCCGCAACGTCACTGACATCGATCACATCAGCCACGGCCCTCAACGAACCTACTCGGAGGAGGCACTCAACACATCGTGCCGCAGTAATCTCGTCTGCAAACGAAAACTCTGGCGTCACGATCCGCTCCCGGAGGGTAAGGGCACCGCGCTTCGCGAAAATGGCCCTGTGTTCGGCCTGATTCGAGAACGTCCCGTGCTCGAAAAACGGCAAATTGCGCGGATCCTTCACGTCCCTGACCGCCGCCTTGGCCGGATCAAAGTACTCAACGGCCCTATGAATCAGACCGGGTTCCTCGAGCTGGTATTTCCAGCCTGCTGCCAACGACAATCGCATGAAAATTGGCCCGGGGCGGCGTACTCGCACGCATGCGTCCGCGTGAAACCGCTCGAAGAGGTCTGACCCTAGCTCGGTTGAGAAGCAATAGGCAAAGACACGTTCTTGGTCGACGGAATTTAGGAAGCGAAACGCCCCGCTAATCGAGGTTCCGGTGGTAAGATTCTCGAGCAAGACTGGATTGTTGGGAGCGTCGATGTGCACACCCTCAGCCTCGTCCCCTCGTTCCTGATGTTCAAGCTTGCGGAAATAGGACAGCGAAGCCGCGGCACCCCGACGTCTCGGTTGACGGCTGGCTCCTGACACCTTCGCCGGTGCTGACGGAGACGGCCCGTCGCGGGAACCGGACGCCCGCATAGAGGGCCAATCGAGCAGGGCATATGGGCTCGTTGATGGCGTCTGACCCCGCCCCTTCGACTCCGCCGATGAAGCCTGGCCGAAGTTCGGTGCCGACATCGCTCTTCCGCCCCGGTCCACGGCTTCGGCCACATCCAAGAGCCCGCGATAGTTGAGGGTCTCGCCGCCAGCCAGCCAGGGCTCGAGTAGGTCGCGCAGGACCCGGATTGCGGCCTGGATGCCTGGTCGACCGCGGGGGACAGCGGCTCCCGATTGACCAGGCCCACCAATGGCGACTCGGTCGCCGAGCGCGGGCACTTGGCGCCGACCCGGCCCGATTACTGGTTGGAGGGGCCCGGCGACCTGGCGCGGCTGCTGTCGGTCCGGCCGGGCGACTGATCGGGGGTGGCGCCCGGCGCGGCCAATCCGAGTGCCGAGTCGCCGCCTAACGAAGGAGATCCTCGAGGCGGACGGCCGTTTCGGTCGACTCGTCCCGATACTTGACGATGATCGGGGCATAGAGGGAAATCCCCCGCTCCGCGCCCACCCCGAGCCGGATCGGCCGGGTGCCGGGCACCACGACGGCCCCGGCCGGAATCTCGAGCGGCCGATCGGCCTCTCGCCGGTAGGTGGCGTTCCGAATCAGATCGAACACCACCGTGCCACCGGTGAGGATGGTGCCTGGGGCGAGGACCGCGCCGGCGCGCACGATGGTCCCCTCGTACACGCCGCAGTTCCCGCCAACCAGGACCTCGTCCTCGATGATCACCGGAAGGGCCCCGGCCGGCTCCAGCACGCCGCCGATCTGAGCCGCCGCCGAGAGGTGGACCCGCTTGCCGATCTGAGCACAGGATCCAACCAACGCGTGGGAGTCGATCATGGTGCCCTCGTCGACATACGCCCCGGCGTTGACGAACATCGGCGGCATGCAGATCACGTTGGGTCCGAGATAGACGCCATCCCGCACGGTCGACCCGCCGGGCACCACCCGGACTCGGTCATCGAGGCCGAACCTCCTCGTCGGATAGGTGTCCTTGTCGACGAACGAAAACGGCACGCCCGACTCGATGACTCGGGCCGCGCCGATCTTGAAGCCGAGCAGGATGCCGGTCTTCACCCAGGCGTTGACCCGCCACAGGCCGGTCGGGTCGCGCTCGGCGGCCCGGATGGACCCGTTGTTCAGTCCTTCCTTGAGCCGCTCGAAGACCGCCCGGGGCCGGGTCAGATCTTCGGGAAGGGGACCCGACGCGAGCGCTTCGACCTCGGCTCGGAGAGACGAATGGGTCATACCAGCTCGGGGCTCAAGGCCCCGGCCGCGGCGAGCGCCGATCGGAGCGCCTCCCTGGTGGCGTCGCCGACTCCGACCAGTGGGAGCCGGACCACCGGCTCGGCCCGTCCCATCATCGCCAGCGCGGCCTTGGCGGGCGACGGATTGGTCTCCAGGAAATTGGCGTCGATGAGCGGCATCAACCGGTAATGAATGATCCGAGCTTCGACCAGGTTGCCTTCCAGTCCCCGAGTCGCGAGCAGCCGCATCAGCCGCGGCACCTCGTTCGAGATGACTGAGATGATCCCGTCGCCACCCATCGCGATGAGCGGGAGGGTCAAGGCGTCGTCGCCCGAGAGGACCCCGAAGCCGACGGGCCGATCCCGGAGGATCCGCATCATTTGGGGGAGGTCGGCGCTGGCCTCCTTGATCGCGATGATATTGGGGTGACGGGCGAGGCGGAGGGTGGTGGCGGAGGCCATGTTGACCGCCGTTCGGCCCGGCACGTTATAGAGGACGATCGGCCGGGGCGACTCCTCGGCGATCGCGGTGAAGTGAGCCTCCAGGCCGGCCTGGGTCGGCTTGTTGTAGTATGGGCAAGCCGAGAGAATCGCGTCCACCCCGAGCGACGCCATCGCCTTGGTTTCGGTGATGGCCCAGGCGGTGTCGTTGCTGGTCGCGCCGGCGATGACCGGCACCCGTCCCTTCGCGACATCCACCACCCGTCGCGCCACCTGTTTGCGCTCGTCAAACGCCAACGTCTGGGCCTCGCCGGTCGAGCCGCAGGCGACCAAGAAGTCGATTCCTTCGGCGATCTGCCAGTCGACCAGTCGCTCGAGCGCCTCCAAATCGAGCGAGCCGTCGGCACGAAAAGGGGTCACCAACGCCGTGCCGCATCCTCGAATCGAGATCATCGCGAAGCTCCTTCGAGCAAGTCGTCAAAGTGGAACCAGCCGGGGCGGCCAAGCAGCCACTCCGCGGCGACGACGGCACCCTGGGCGAAGACGGCGCGATCGCGCACGGTGTGGGTCAGATGAATCGACTCGAACAACCCGTCGGCCAGGACGGCGTGGGTGCCGGGGATCCAGCCAAGCCGAGTCGAGACGATCGGGTACTGGCGCGACCGGTCGGCGCCGAGGAGCGCTTGCCTGAGCGCGGTTGCGGTGCCCGAGGGGGCGTCCCGCTTTTCGCGGTGGTGTGCCTCGCTGATGGCGCAGTCGAACTCGGGCCGGCCGGCCAGTCGAGCCGCGAGCGCTTTGGCGGTCTCCTGAAACAACGCGGCCCCAATCGAGAAATTGGGGCCGTAGAGGAGGGAGCCGTTGGTGGCGCGCACCATCGTCTCGACGCTCGCCAGCTGGTGGTACCAACCCGTCGTTCCGGTGACGACTGGGAGGCCAAGCTCGACCAGCCGAGTCAGATTTGCGACCGCGGCGTCGGGGCGGGAGAACTCGATCGCCAGGTCGACGCCAGCGAGGCGGGCGCTGGTGAGCGCTTCTCCCCGGCGATTCTCCCCGCCGCCAATTTCGACCGCCACCGTATGCCCGACCCGGATCACCTCGCGGGCGACGGCGGCTCCCATCTTGCCGGTACCGATGACGGCGATCCGCATCAGGCCGCCTCGGTCTCGAAGAACTCGTGATGGAGCAGGCGAACCGCCTCCGGTCCATCCGATTCGAGCACCACCATGGTGACGTTGATCTCCGAGGCGCCCTGTGAAATCATCTCGACGTTGATCGGCGCCAGGGCTCGGAAGACCCGGGCCGCGAGCCCCCTGGTGCCGCGGAGGCCAACGCCGACCACCGCGACGATCGCCCGCCGCTCGAACAGGGTGACTTCTCCGAGCCGCTGCAAATCGGTCATCAACCCCGGCAAATCGGCGACCGCGTCCAGGGTCAACGACACGTTGACCTCGCTGGTCGAGATCACGTCGACCGAGGCATCGTGCTCGGCGCAAATGTCGAACAGGGCCCGGAGGAAGCCGACGGCGCCGAGCATCCGGAGGGCCCGGACGTTGATGACGGTGATCCCCGGTTTCCAGGAGATCGATCGAACCGGCGACCGGCCGATCGGCTCCGGCGCCACCCCGACCAGCACGGTGGTGCCGCTTCGGTCGGGGGCGAACGAGTTGAGCACGACGCAGGGAATCTTGGCCTCGATGAGCGGCGCTTGGGTGGCCGGATGGAGCACCCGCGCCCCGAAGGTCGCCAGCTCGGCGGCCTCCCAGTGACTCGCGGTCGGGAGCACCCTGGCCGCCGGCACGATCCGGGGATCGGCGGTCATGATCCCGTCGACGTCAGTCCAGATCTCGACCCGTTCGGCTTCGAGCGCGGCGCCGAGGAGCGAGGCGGTGAAATCGGAGCCGCCCCGGCCCAGCGTGGTGGTGAGCCCGGCTCGGCTGGCGCCCAGGAAACCCTGGGTCACCGGGACGACGCCAGCATCGAGAAACGGCTGGAATACCGGGCCGGCCCGCCGCCCGATTTCGGCCTGATCGGGCGTCGCCCTGGTATGACGATCGTCGGTCACGATGACGGAGCGAACGTCGACCCACCGCGACCGGATTCCGGCGTTCTCGAGCGCGGCGGCCACCAGCCGAGAGCTCCACAGCTCGCCCAGGGCCGCGATCGCGTCGCGGAGGGCATCGGGCGAAGGAACGCGCCCCGGATCCGCCAGCCACCCGGCGGCAACCTCGGAGTCGGCGGCGATCGGACCCAAGACGTCGTTGGGGAGTCCGAGGTCGGCGACGGCGGCCCGGTGGCGGTCGACGATCTCGGCGAGCCGGCGAGCCGCCTCGGGAGGCCGGCCGCCTAACGCGATCTCCGCGACCTCGAGCAGCCGGTTGGTGATCCCGGCCAACGCCGAGACCACCACCACCGGGCGACGGTAAAGGCGCCCTCGAACGATTTCGACCAGCCGGCGAATGGCGTCCGCGGTGCCGACCGAGGTGCCCCCGAATTTGGCGACGATCATCGGGCGACCCTTCCGGTGGCGACCAACAGCTCGGCGTTCTGGATCGCGGCCCCGGCCGCTCCCCGGATCGTGTTGTGGCTCAACACCACCAGCCGGAGCCCGAGCAGCGGGCAAGGCCGCAGCCGACCGACCGTGACGGTCATCCCGCCACCCCGCTCGAGGTCGAGCCGAGGCTGGGGTCGGTCGGGGCGATCGTCGATCTCGACCACCCGTTCCGGCGTCGACGGCAGGCCGGCCACCGGGGAGATCGGCCTCCAGTCCTGGAACGCCCGCCGGGCCTCCTCGAGGCCGACCGAGCGACCGAAACCGACCGACACGGTCTCAGTGTGCCCGTCGATGACCGGAACGCGGTTGGCGTGGGCGCTCACCACGATCGGCGCCGGATCGACGCCAGTCGCGGACAATCGGCCGAACAGCTTCCTGGTCTCCTCTTCGACCTTCCCTTCCTCGCCGGCGATGAACGGGATCACATTGCCGGCGATGTCGAGGGAGGCGACCCCCGGCCAGCCGGCGCCCGAGATCGCCTGCATGGTCGACACGAAGAGCCGATCGATGCCGAAGGCCTGGTGCAACGGCGCCAGGCCGAGGACCAAGCCCGCGGTAGTGCAATTGGGATTCGCCACGATGCCGCCCTGCCAGCCGCGGATCGATCGCTGGCGATCGAGCAACGCGAGGTGGTCGGCGTTGACTTCCGGAATGAGCAGCGGCACGTCGGCGGCCATCCGGTGCGGGCTCGCGTTGGTGACCACGACCGAGCCGGCCAGCGCCCACGCTTCCTCGAGCGGGCCGGCGACTTTGGTGTCGAGGGCGGAGAAGACCAGGGGCACCCCGACTGGGAGATCGGAACGCTCGAGCACCAGATCGCCGACGGCATCGGGGATCGGAGTGGGCTCGCGCCAGCGGACCCCGTCTCGATAGCTCTTGCCGGCGTTCTCCGCCGAAGCGGCGAGGTGGCGAATCTCGAACCACGGGTGGGTGGCCAAGAGACGGACGAATTTCTGCCCGACGGCGCCGGTGGCGCCGAGAACGGCGACCGGGATCTTGCTCACGGACGCTCCCGGTCGGGTTGGAGGAGTTGACGGGCAAGCCGCTGGTAGAGCTCCACCGCGGTGAGGATTTCGGATTTGGCGATCTTCTCGTCGGCGGTATGGGCCCGGCGAATGGTGCCGGGCCCCAACTGGTACCCGGTGCCCCATTCCGTCAGATGGGGGAGGTCGGAGGCGTAGGCGACCACGGTCCAATCCCATCCCGGCAGCGGAGCCGAGCGGACCGGCGGGGTGTCGATGGTGACGTCCATGGTGACTCCCCGACCGAGGGTTCGCTCGAGGGTGGTGCGAAGCCGGTCGCCGTTCGACACCGTTCGGAAGAGCAGGTCGGCCCAGGCCTCGGCGGGAACGACGTTGGCCGCGACCCCACCTCCGATTCGGCCGATGTTGAACGTGGTCTGGCCGAGTAGCGAGTCGGTGTCGTAACTGAGCCCGCGGATTTCGCCCAGCGCGTTCAGCAGCCGCTCGATGGCCGACTCACCATCTTCGGGATAGGCGGAGTGGGCGGCCCGGCCGGCGGCGGTGAGCCGAACGCCGAAGGCCCCCTTCTGGCCGACCGACAGCCGGTTCTCGGTCGGCTCGCCGTTGACGATGAAGCGTCCCTTGGGCTCGAGATCGCGGGCGGCCCGGGCGCCGTCGGAATCGGTCTCTTCGCCCACGGTCAGGAGAACGCCGACCCGCCGCTCGCCGGCGGCCTTGAGCCGATCGACGGCGACGATCATCGAGGCGGCGATCCCCTTCGCGTCGTTGGCCCCCCGGCCATAGAGGTACTCCTCGTCCTCGCGCACCGGGAGGTCGGGGGGGACGACGTCGAGGTGGGTGCAGAAGACCACGGTAGGCCGGTCGAGCGTCGCGTAGACGTTGAACCGGCCGGACGTCACTTCCTGCTCGACGACCTGGTAACCGGCCGACCGCAGCACCCCGGCGGCAAACCGGGCGACGGCGGTCTCCGATCCGGTCGGCGACGGGATCTGGACGAGTTGGCGAGCTAGCGCGATCGGGTCCATGCAATCGAAAGCCCCGCGCACCGGGAGGGGTGCCGCGGGGCTCGGATAAGGGTCAGGTCCTTAGCAGCTACGTCCGAAGCCCACGGCGATCCTTGCACTTGAGCCCACGCTTCGACCCGCGGGTCATCGTGCCCGCGACTCGAAGGAGTCCGTTCAGGTGCGCTGGCGAGCTTGGCTGCATGGCGACGAATCTAGAGACGGACCCGGGACGGATGCAATGGGTCTGGGTGGGTTTCCGGTCCGACGGTCACTCCCCGCCGCCCCAGGTCCGGCGATCGGTACTAGTTTTCCGGGTCGGCAGCCATCCGCACTCGAATCCGGGAACCGCGATGATCGTCCGATCTCTGCTCGTGATAGCCACTCTGCTGTCGGCCGCGCCGATCGCCAGACCGTGCTGACGGTCAACGCCCGGCCGACCAGCGAGGGGGCTCGGCGAGTCACCGTGGTCCCGGTCGCCAGCGAAAGCGGGCTGCGGGTGTTCGACTGGGTCGAGGGAAATCGGCGGAAGGTGGACCAGCTCTCCGGCGGCAAGCTCGCGTACGTTCACCTGCCCAATACCGGTCAAGGCGGCTACACCTTCTTCAACCGGTATTTCTTCGCGCAGCAGGACCGCCAGGGAGCCATCCTCGACGAACGGTTCAACCGCGGCGGGTCGGTCGCCGATTACCTGGTCGACATGCTGGCGCGCGACATCCACGGCTACTTCAACAATCCGGTGGGGGAACGCCGCCCGTTCACCACCCCGGCGGCCGGCATCTGGGGGCCCAAGGTGATGATCATCAACGAGAGCGCGGGATCCGGCGGCGACATGCTCCCCTTCATGTTCCGCCGAATGAAGATCGGTCCATTGGTCGGGACTCGGACCTGGGGCGGCCTGGTCGGGATCTGGGACACTCCGCCCTTGATAGACGGCGGCGGCATGTTGGCCCCTCGCGGCGGCTTCTTCGACCTGAGCGGGAAATGGGCGATCGAAAACGAAGGCGTGGCGCCCGATATCGCGGTCGAGATGACGCCGAGGGAGGTGGCGGCCGGGCAGGACCCGCAATTGGCCCGAGCGGTCGACGAGGCCATGCGCCTGCTGCGGGAGAAGCCAGTCGTGCTGAAGCCGGAACCACCGCCCCCGATTCGGTCTCGCCGGCCGGGGCCGCCACGTTAGGGGGAGAGTCTCGCTCTTGGCTCACCAGGGAGTGAAGTCGACTCGGCCGATCGAGCCGTCCTGGGTCACTCCGATCGTCAGGTAGCCGAGGCCGTCCGCTCGCGCCAGCGAGTAGTAGACCAGTCGATCGAGCGGTTCGGCGCCCCAGAGGGAGCGCCCGCCGACCGTCGCCGTGGCGAGGTAGCGGGGTGGCCCGAGCTGGGTCAGCTGACCGGCGACGAACGACCGCCAGGGAGGTGAGGCGGTCGCGTACCAGGCCCGGTAGGCTGGGCTCGTCACCGGGGACTCGCGTTTCGACCCGAGATCGGCGATCAGGGTCGCCACCTTCCCGGCCAAGGCGGGGTCGGGATCGGTGGTGGGCTCCCCGAGGTGGGCCGGCCGCAGCTCGGGGTAGAGGGTCCCGGCAACCGCCTCCGCCAACCGCATCGGCGAACGCCGGTTGACGCCGCGGTTGGTGAGCAGCGCCACGGTGATCGGCCGGTCGACGAATCGGAGGAAGTAGGTTCCCGAGGCACCGCCGTGCCCGACGGTCCGATGGCCGGCCACATCGCCGAGCACCCAGCCAAGGCCGTACAACTGATCGTAGACCAGGGCGGGTTGGCCGTTGTTGAGGCGGGCCGGCGTCCACATCAGGTCGAGACTCTTCCGGCTCACCAGGCTGGCCCGCCGGAGTGCCCGGTCCCACTTGGCCAGGTCGGCCAGGGTCGAGAAAACCCCGAAGAACGAGGGAACCTCGTAATCCCAGTCGCGGCGCCAATTGACGAGCTCGTCGTTCTCGAGCCGGTAGGTCGCCACCCGTCCCTTGAGCACCCGGGTTCTGTCGAGGATGCTGGTGGCCGACATCCCGGCCGGTTCGAAGATCCGGTGGCGCATGAACTCGCGGTACGTTTGACCCGAGGCTTTTTCGATCACCAGGCCGAGCAGGAAGTAGCCGGCGTCGCTGTAGAAGGCCCCCTCCCCCGGCGGGAAGATCAGCGGCAGCCGGGAGACGTGCTCGAGGGCCTGGGCCGCGGTGATCCGGAGCAAGGCCGACCCCTGGAAATCGACGATCGCGTCGATCGGAAGCCCGGAGGTGTGGGTCAGGAGGTGCCTAACGCTGATACCAGCCCACTTCTCGGGCGACCCGGGAAGGTACTTCGGGATCGAGTCGTCGAGCCGGACCTTCCCCTCTTCGACCAGGAGCATGATCGCGGCCGCGGTGAACTGCTTGGTGACCGACGCCAGCTCGAAGACCGAGCTGGTATCGAGGGCCGTTCCGGTCTCCAGGTTGGCGATTCCGTAGGCTCGAGCGAAGACCGGCTTCCCATCCTCGATCACCGCCACCGCCACCCCCGGAATCCGCTGAGCGCGCATCGTTCCGGCGATCAGGGAATCGAGGGCGGCGGCCCGGGAGCCGGCTTGGAAGGCGACGGCGGGGCCGGCCGCCCCGAGAAAGGCGGCAACGGCCGCCAGCCCGACTACCGGGGGAGCGATCGGCAATGCGACCTCGGTGAAGCGCTTGGGTCGGGTGAGATACCGGCCGGCCGCGAATCGTTGGAACCGGTCGCCCGGCGCCCTCAGAAGTAGACCCGCGCCCGCAGAAATGCCCCGTGGCCGCCGGTTCCAATACTCGGTGCCGTCGCGACCCAGCGCCACCAGGCCGTTGAACAACAAGTCGACGTTCTGGGCGAAGGAATAGGCCACCGACGGGATCAGGACCATGCTCTGATCGCCGAGGTTCCGGAGCCCCGCGACTCCCACGGTCCACAGCGCGTGCACCGGCCGGCTGACGAGCCCGTAGAGGACGAACTCGCCGAGCGACCGCCGGCCGCCGAACACCCGGCCGAGCCACGATTCGACCGGATAGGGGTCGCTCGACCGACCCCGGCCGTCGAAGTAGCCCTCCACCATCACCAGGGTGCCGTCGCCTAACGTGTAGTTGCTGCCGACGGTCGCCTCGACCCACCGGACCCCCGCGTGATCGGACCAGGTCCCCTCGGCCCAGACCCCCAGGCCGAGCACCTCCCCGGTGAGGTCGCCGCCCAGGGTGACCCGCCGCTCCAAGGGGGGAGCCGGCCCGGTCGGGGTGCTCCGGGCCGGCGATTCGTGGAGCTGAGCCGCGAGGACCGAGAGATCGAACCCGCCGAGGTGGTGGCGGGCCCGAGCCACCTTGCCGCTGGTCGCGAACCCGCCGTTCGGCACCAGCGCCACCAGGACTTCGCTGAGGGGCCCCAGCGCCACCTTGGCCGAGGCCGCGCCGACGCCCTCGCGGTCGTAGCCGGGCTCGAAGAGATTCTTGGGGCGAAAGAGCTCGGTGGGGTTGAAGGCGTAGGCCGCGCCCCAGGTGAGGTACTGCTTGCCGGCGGTGATCTGCAGCGCGCCGCTGCCTAACGTCACGTACGCGTGGTTCAGGAAGTGCCGGTCGTCGAGCACCACCGACATGGTACCGGCGAGAGGTGCCAGCGCCGCCGGAAGCGCGCTGGCGAGCGGAATCCGGGTCTCCCCGCGATAGAGCTGATAGATCACCCCGACCGCGCCGGTCGCTCCCCGGCCGGCCTTCGCGTCGAGATTGACCCGGACCCGGTCGTAGTCGAGCAAGGTCCACCGGCCCTCCCGCCGGCTGGTGCTGGTCTGATGCTCCAGGTAGCCCGAGAAGCGGGCCCCGGTCTCCTGGGCGGCGAGACCGACCGGGAGCAGGAACAGGGCGGCCACGTCGCGAAAACGGGCCCCGAGCCTCACGACCCCTTCTCCAGCCGGCGGAGGGTGAACAACTCGGCCGGGACCTTGACGCCCAGCTCCAGCTCGTGGAACTGGAGCGAGGTCCGGGTCTCGACCTGGAGGGCGTCGTCGAGCTCGACCGAGAAGGGATACCACCGGCCGCCGACCCGGCGAACGTCGCCCATCAACGCCGTCTTGAGCAGCTTGCCGCTCCGGGCATAGCGCTCCTCCTTGAGCGGCACCCACCGCTCCGCGTCGACCCAGACCCGGCGGCTCGGGTAGGCGAGATCGGTCCGTTTGCCCTCGAGCTTCAGCACCCAGGTGGGCCGGCCGGCCACCGTGTCCGACCGCTCGACGGTGGCGGCGTAGTCGTCGACCATGCTGGGGTTTTCGCTGGCGTCGCCATAGGAGAAATCGGAGCCCATCAGCCCCTGCCGAAGCATGTGGCCCTGAATCCGGACGCTCTTGCCCACGGTCGGCAGGAAGATCCACATGTTGCCCTCGAGTCGGAGGGATCGACTCCCCGCGTCTCGAGCCGATTTGGTGAACTCGAGGAACGAGCGTTCCCGTCCCTCCGACCAGGAGAGGAACTCCATTCGGCGGAGGTCGCCGTTACGGTACTTGATGGTCATCTCGGCCCGCGACCGGGCGCTGGTGATCGTCATGTTCTGGTCGATCCAGACGCAGCACCTCGTCCGGCGCGGGTTGGGCGGCCGCCGGCGCGGCCAGCCCCGAGGCTAGCACCCACGCCATCCCGACCGTCCGAGTCCGAGTCATCCGCGCAATGCCTCCGCCGGCCGGAGTCGCGCGGCCAGCCACGCGCCAGCCGCGAGACCCGCCGCGAACACCCCGGCTACCAGGTTGAGCAGGGCGGACCCGGCCTCCCACGCCGGCCGAATCACCCCCTGGAACGGGATATCGACCGTCCGGGCCGCCTGGCTGAAGTCGATCCCCACCTTCCCGAGGTAGATGGCACTGGCACTGCCCACCAGCGCGTCGATCGTGCCACCGATGAGCCCGATCATCAGGCCCTCGGTCACCACCAGCTGGATCAGGTCCTTTGGGCGCATCCCGAGGGCCGCCTGCATTCCGATCTCGCGGGTCCGCTCCAGCACGGTCATCAGCATGGTGTTGACGATCACGAGGCCGGCCATCACCAGCATCAGGCCGAGGATCACGCCGTAGATCCGCTTCCCGGTGTCCACGAACCCGACCAGGGTGCCCTGGTCCTTCCAGGACCTCACCTCGACCTCGGGAGTCCGTCCGGCGAGTCGGGTTTGAATCGTTGTCGCCAGCTCGCCCGCCCGATCGGGATCGACGGCGTACACCAGGATTTCGGTGGCGGCGTCGTCGAGCGCGGCCAGCCGCTGGGCCTGGTCGAGCGGCGTCATCAGCAGCGAGTTGTCGAGATAGCCGACCCCGGAGTGCGCCTGGCCCACCACCTCGAGCCGGATCCCGCCTAACGACCGATAAGCCGTTTGCCCGAGGAGCGTCAGGGTATCGCCGAGAGTGACGCCCAGGTGCTCCGCCAGCCGGTCACCGACCAGGGCCTCGTGGCGGCCGGTCTCCGGCACCCGCCCACTCGCTACCATCGACGCCGGGCTGAGGTACGGCCCTTCGGCCGCCAGGTCGAGTCCCAGAATCAGGCCCGGCCGGTTGGACTCGCTGCCGTCGACCAGCACCGAGGCTCGGACCCTTGGCACCGCGGCTTCGACCCCTGGCACCGCTCGGATGATCGGGAGCAGCTCACCGATGCCGGCCAGGCTCAGGTGGGTCGGGAGAAAGGTCTCCCGAGCGGTGTACCGAGCGTCGCGGACCCGCACGTGACCGGTCTGGGTCCGGGCGAAGGTGTCCAGCATGTTGGCCATCACCCCGTTGACGAACGACACCCCGACGATCATCGCCGCCACCGCCACCGCCGCCGCCGACACGGTGAGCGCCGTGCGACGACCCTGGCGCCGGACGTTGAGCCACGCCAGGCGGATCAACAGCCCGCGCCGAACCCGATCAGACATGGCGAAGGGCCGCGACCGGTTGGAGCCGACTCGCCTGCGCCGCTGGGTGCCAGGATGCCAGCGCCGCAACCAGCGCCGTGACGATCGTGACCACCACCAGGCGGAGCGGTTCCACCGCCGGATAGACCCGACCCTGCACCGGGTATCCGATGTCGACGTTGCCGTACAGAGCCCGGAAATCGATCCCGCCCGAGAGCAGCGCCAGCACACCGAGCGCCGTGACGGTGCCCACCAGCCCGCCGAGCAGACCGACCGACGCGCCCTCGGCGAGGAAAAGGGCTCGTACTCCGCGACCCCGGAGCCCCATCGCCATCAGCATCCCGATCTCGCGGGTCCGCTCGTAGGCCGCCATCAACACGGTGTTGTTGACCCCCACCATCGCGAGAATCAGGAAGAGCGAGAGCATCACCACCACGCCACCCCGCTTCGATTCGACCAGCGCCATGAAATCCGCCTCGACGTCCCGCCATCCTTTCACCTCGACGCCGGTCGCCGATTCGACCGCGGCGGCCAGTCGCCGCAAGGTGGCCAGCTCCGACCCGCGGCCGAACAAGGCGGTGGAGTTACGTCGCAGGGGCGAGAAAGGCCGGAACCGGGTGCGCGCGTTCAGCCCCCCGAAGACCGGCACCCTGTTCCTCGAGTTCCGCGAGGACGGGCAGAAGCGGCGGATGGGGCTCGGCGATCGAGACCGGGAGGCCGCGAAGGCGAAGGGGATAAGCTGGCCCTGGCACTGAAGTCGCCAGCGAAGCCGGCCGCCGAGCCGCTCACCCTCGACACGCTCTTTGACAACTACATCAGGGAAGTGACCCCGACCAAAGGGGAACGGAAGCAATACGACGACCAGCGGGCCGCGAAACTGTTCAAGAAGATCCTCGGCGCAGAGACTCGCGTAGAGGACCTGACCAACCGCGACGCCGCGCGGTACGCGCGAGAGCGCCGGCGGCTAGGCAGTCAACAAACCAGGAAGAAGGGCAAGAAAAAAGACCGGCCAGCAAGGCGAGCAGGAAGAGGCCAAGCCTAAACCGCTGCGAGCCCGTGCGATCGCCGCCGATCTGGAGGTGATCCACGCCGCGCTCAACTGGGCGTCGGCGCGGGCATGATCAACCGAAATCCCTTCAAAGGGTTTTCGATCAACCGCGACTAGGCGTTAGGCAGCCGATCATCTCGGCCGACGAGTATCAGGAGGTGCTCGACGCCGCAGACCAGGTCGATCCCGGTTGCAGGTTGGCGCTGGTGCTGGCACACGACACTGGACACCGCATTGGAGCAATTCGCCAGCTCCGCTGGTCGGACATCGACTTCGACAAGGCAACGGTCCGGTGGAGAGCGGAGAACGACAAGATCGGCTTTGAGCACGTTACACCGCTCACCGCCGAAGCAGTCACCGCGCTCAAAGCCGCCCGGAAAGCATCAGCCTCGATTGGTGATGCGTGGGTGTTCCCGTCGCCGGAGGAACCGGCGCAACCAGTCTCGAGGTTCCTGGTTCGTGACTGGTGGGAGCGGCTGGAACCCACGGCCGGCATCGCCCGCATCCCCGGCCGATGCTGGCACGGGCTCCGGCGGCAGTTCGCGTCGGAGCTGAAGCACACGCCAGCCCGCGACCTTCAAGAACTGGGCGGCTGGAAGTCCTACCAAACGATCGTGAAGTGCTACCAGCGCGCCGACGAACAAACGATGCGGGCCGCGCTCGCGAACCGGCGAAAGCTCACGTTCGGGTAGCAACGGACACACCAATGGACACACCGGACGGTCAGGCGGACGGGCGGACAGGCGGACGGGCGGACAGGCGGACGGAAGGTCCGCCGAACGGTCCAACTTCAACTCACATAAGGAGAAACGACGTAGGAGGGAACAGCTGGGGCGGCAGGCTTCGAACCTGCAACCTCCCGGTTAACAGCCTATCGACGGTCGTTAGGCAATCCGTAAGAAAATCGGTAAACCATTGATGGCTCTCGCAATCTGCCGAGGCGGGCCATCGGGGTTATCGGATGAAATCGACATCAACGGACACACCAACGGACACACCGAATGCGGTTTGTCAACGAAGCCCGCCAGCGACCGGCGGCCTGTGTTGGTCCGCGGGCCCAATGACGGGAGCGTATGGTTGCCGCGCAGGAGAGCCCGGCATTGGGTGTGTGAAAGACGGACGGCGCGGCCCGCCTTCATGATCGCCTTAGGCGACGGCAGCCCGAATCAAAGCGGTCACCTTACCAACCAAGCCGATGGCGCCGTTCAGCGATCCAGACCCTTTGATCAGGTCCCAGAGGCGCGAGATCTTAGACCGGTCCTTCGCAGGGCGACCCAGCTCCACCGATAGCTCATTGAACGAGAGTCTCAGGCTCTGGTCGCCCCCGGCCTCGATAAATCTGCCGAGCTCGGCCAGAGCCAGCGTCAGCTCGGAACCAGCCGAAGCATTGGTGCCAATGGCGATTGACCCAGGCCCGGCGTACGCGTTCCGGCCAACCGCCATCGGCTGGTTTAGAATCACGTTGCCTCTCTCATCCGTCGCTCCAATCACGACAGATCCGTCCCCGACGCTTCCCGAGACCCGTCCGATCACAACGGAGTCGGCCCCAACCGTCAGCTTCCGTTTCTTCCCAGTCATTGGAAATACCTCGTGAACGTCCGTGCCAGGTATGAAGATAACTAGGGCAGGTGGATCGACCGGCGCGAAGCCATCGGTTCGACCGGCCTAGAGGCCAACAAATCAGTTCTGGTCGCGCATGTGCCGAAGGCAAATGATGAGCGCATTCGTTATGCACAGTTCCGGTTAGGCGGCAGGATCGTCGCCACGCGAATCAACATCGGCCGACCCGATTAGCAAACCAAGAGCTTCCCGGTCCGGGATTGGATACAGGAACGTGGTGCATCCGGCACCGGGACGTGCGGGCGCTCCGGCGGGAACCTCAGCATAGTCAAAGCCGCCCAGATAGATCATGGCGGCGGTTGGGAGGCCCGGGATCGCCGTGAGTGGGGCGGCCTGGAGGAGAAGGCAACGGTCATCCAGGGGGAACCCAGCGGGAGGGGCGAGAACCATTGCCGTCGCAGGAGGGACGGTCCCCCCAGGATTGAGCCGAACGAACGGCTCGGCGTTCCCGTCAATCACGAGACTAGCAGGCAGCTCGCTCATCCGCCGCCATTCACCGGTGATCATCAGGCCGGCTGGCACTTCGTCAGGGGTACGAAAATGGAGATAGAGCCTACTTGGCTTTTCCGCACCCGGAGCGAGGACGCGAAACTTGTCGAGTCGATAGCACTGGAGTTGGAATAGTAGGCCGGACTGAGTGTCTAGGGGAAACGATTGCCGGCCCACCACACCCCTGACATGCGGCGTGAGCGAGAAATGTGCGCGGCCGTTTCGGTGGTGGCTCGCTTTCACTTGATGGGCGGTCACCTTGCCCCCGGGCTTCAAATCGAGGGCGACCGTCCCGGTGGGATTGTCCGGAAATTCTAGAGTCGAGACAAGGCCATCCGCGGGTCCTTCGAAGTACGGAAAGGTGAAGTAAACGGATCCATCCTTCCCGAATGCCACCTGGCAAATCTGATGACGGTTGACCGGGGTTGTCGCCGTGATGGTTGCAACCCGCGCCGAGAAAGCCGCACGACCTCGGCCTCGGTCAATGAAACGATCGTTGCCCATTCCCCTAGCTCCTGTGGGCATGAGCGGCAAGGCCGCTGAGCCGTTGGGGAGCGGCGCCCTGCCACCTCGCCGGCGGGATCGCCAGGCGCGGCACCATGGTCGGAGCACAGACCTCGCCGGCAGCCGGCGTCGGGGCGCGGCTATCAACCAGCCAATTGACCAAAGGTCGCGGTGGCGCACGCCGGCCGGTGCGCCCGCGAAAGGCTACATACTCCCGAAGCCGGTCGATTGGCAGAATGCGGCGATCTCGATCACGGCAACACTCACCGTACCGACGTCCGGAGTCGCACCCGCAATACTCGTCCGGCTCCTGTTCGACCAGTCGTTCGTGGGCGGTGTGAAGGATCTGCCTCCCGGGCCACCTCCCGAATCGGCGAAGGAAGAGGTGGCGCGCGATCCAAACCGCCTGCAGATCAAGCAGAGTCACAGCCGGTTGTCCACGTTTCCAGGTTCCGTCCTCCATTTCAAACGCGCAAATGCTGCCGGCGGGATAGTAGTTCGTGTGCCGGTCGCCGATCCAAAACCCAGAAGTCCACCAAGCCCAAGACGTGGGCGAGAGGGTCATGGAGTTCGGCCATGCCGTCACCAACAACGCACAGTCCGGAAGGCCCTGGATCGGATTGATGACATTGAGGAGGAAGGTGCTGTCGGGTGTGCACCTAACCCAGACACCGGGATAGGCATCCGCCACCCCCGACAGCTCCCCCTTCAGCTCGACCACTTGCCCGCAGCCGACGATCGATGCGGGGGTACTGGCCGTCCCCGATCGTGCGGTGGCCGATCCTCCGGCCGCCCATGCCCCGGCTTCGGCTCGTCGGGGTGTGACTTGCTGCTCTCCATCATGCTCCTCCTCCAATCCCGGTTCGCGGACGGTCGGGGCGCTGCCGGGCTCAACGACCCCGCCGTTGAAGACCAAGGGGAGATCACCTCGATCCAACCCTTGGCCAACGGCCAACAACCGATCCAGCCCGTCCTCAACCATGTCCAGGCCGGAGGGCCCAAACCCACCATCTCCGCGGTGACCGGTATGTTGACCAACCAGGGTCCCGATCGGCCAAAGGCCCCTATCGCCGCGGCCCATACGGCCGCTGATTCGTCGGTTTGAGCGAGACATCAAGCTCGCTCGCCTTGGTGGCCACGGCATCGGGCGTACGTCCCAGCTTCAACCCTATCACGCGGGTCGGAGTGTTCTGATCGGCGAGCCGACGCAGTTGGTCGACCTCGCCAGGCGTCCATGCTGCGCGATGGTTCGACGGCTTCTTCGACATGGGCTCACTTCCAAGGAATTGTGAATGACCCCCCAGAGTAGCCCCAGACCGCTCGATGTGTCAACCCCAGCTCATGACAAGTCCGCCTTGGCATGCGAAATACCACTTGACGCGCTCGTGGTGGTCGAGCCATCTTAACGGGACATGTCCCGCAAACGTGACCCCCGAACGATTGACCTCAGTCGGCGGATTCAGCGGGCGTTCGGGGCCAGACTGGCTGGTGCCCGCACGGGCGCTCAGACGCCCCTGCTCCAGCAAGACCTCGGCAATCACCTTGGGCTCTCGCGGACCACGATCAGCAACATCGAGTGCGGGAGCCAGCGAGTCTTCCTCGATCAGGTCTACTTTGCCGCGCGGGCCCTTGGTGTTGACGCGAGGGACCTGCTACCTCCGATGGACGAAGTATTTCCGACTACGCCCGTTCAGGTCGCCCCCGACGATCCCCTTTCCGCCCAGGCTCAGCAAAGCGCCCTCAACGTCGCAGCGAAGGTCGAGGAGCGACTGAAGGGTTCTCTCGAGCACTCCCGAACCAAGAGGAGACCCAAATGAGACGCCTAGCGCGCGCACGCCGGACGGCACAGGGCGTGCTCAAGGAGCATGCTTTGGTCTCGGCTCCGGTCCGCGTTGACGAAATCGCGAAGCAGCACGCCCATCTGCTTTACGAGGAGATGGATGCGGACATTTCTGGGATGCTGATCCCGCTTCCGGAGCCGGATAGGGGCAAGAGATGGGCTATCGTCGTCAACAAAAAGCACCCCAAGGTTCGGCAGCGCTTCACAATTGCTCATGAACTCGGCCATCTGCTCATGCACGCTTTCACAACGGCCCATGCGGACCGCGGTTACAAACTCAGGTTCCGAGACAGCAGGTCTTCAGAAGGGAACGTGTTTGAAGAAATCGAGGCAAATCAGTTTGCAGCGGAGCTCCTAATGCCGGACGACCTCGTTGCCGACGCTGCCGCCGAAATGCAAATCGAATACGCGCCGACAAACGACCGGGCTTCGGAGCAGGCTTTGACCAGGATGGCCTCCAAATTCCATGTTAGCACTCAGGCGCTAGCGGTTCGACTCTCGAACCTGCTCGAATAGCGGTTGATGCGCGGACGCTGCCGGCCGCGGCCTGCCAGCCTCGCCAGAACCAGCCAACCGATGGCGCTTCGGGTCCTCCGCCTATGTCAGACATCAAAGCGTACACGGATCGAGTAAAGGAACGCCACCGCGAGGCGTTTGAGCTCTGGCGCGTCGTCGCGGCGACGTATCGCCGGGCGCAGGAGACGGGCCGACGTCGACCGACCGACTTGCACGTTGTGTTGGACATGTTGCTGCTGCAGGCATCTAACACGCACGCTGCGCTGGCCCTGCTCGCACAGCACGGCCTAATGGAGGATGCGGCGACAATGGTCCGTCGGCTCATGGAGATTAGTATCCAGTCGACCTACATAGCCGCGGACGACCAGCAGCGAACGCGTGACCGTCGAGCTGGAGCCTATTTGGCCTTCCTATGGCGACGGCTACCGCGCCGCACAAAGCTCCTCCTCCCGCCCACACTTCGCGCGGGGTGGTCCGTGACTGCTCGCCGCTTTGGGCGATTCGTTCCCAAAAAGGCCAAGCGCTGGGGCCCGGACTGGCGAACGATGTTTCGGGAATGCCACGCGGAGGACCTGTACCTTTCCGACTATTCGTTCCTTTCGGGGATCGCCCATGGATCGCCGGAGGAACAGATCCTCCGATTCTCGGCACCTCAGATACGCGCCCACGATGACCGTCACGTCTCAGCCGTCCTGGTGTACGGGTCGAAATACCTCGCGATTGTTGGCGAGCATTGGAATGGCCTGTTTGGCGTCATACCAGCTGGCACCGTCGATACTCTCCGGAACCAACTGGTGGCATGGAAGCCGACCCGCAGGCGCGGAGGTGCCGCGCGACACGATGCATGATCCGCGCACCAACGGTCACTGAAGACAGAATGTGCGGGAGGCTCTAGGTGAGTCGAGTTGTCGCCGCGAGAGACGGTCTTCGAGCCAGGGACAATGGACCGTGGGGAGTAAAGAAGTTGTCATTTCTCGATGACTACTGCCCGTCGGCGATCCAGGCCACGGCCAGGAAGCACCATCGGTACTACGTCGACCTATTCGCCGGACCTGGGCGCAACGTCGTCCGCGGGAGGGTTGGGGAGGAATTCGACGGCTCTCCGCTGAGGGTGCTCCGGTATCGAAGCGTCGGCCCGCAGCCCATTGCGTTCACTCACGCGGTGTTCGTGAACGCAAGTCGCAAAGACCACGAGGCCCTCGAGGAACGAGTTCGTCTGACAATCGCGGAGGACGCAAGCAGAATCCCGGCACAGAACATCCGATGCATCTGCGGAGATGCCAATGCCAAGATCAGCACCATTTTCGCCCAGATCCCGCGCGAGGCCTACGTGATGGTCTTCGCGGACATGGAGGCACCGAGTCAGTGGCCATGGGAGTCGATGCGCGCGCTGAAAGGTTTTGGGCACCGAAGCGTTGATCTATACACGCTCCTTCCCCTCGACATGGCGATAGTCCGGCTCATTTCGTACCAACGGGAGGGACGAGAGCGGTACGCTTCCACCCTGGATCAATTCTTCGGCACCGGCGGTTGGCGGGAGCTTGCCAATCGACGGCTGACTGAGGGCCGCTCTGGAGAGATGCGACACGGCCTAACGGAGTTGTATCTCAATCAGATGCGAACTCTCTGGGCAAATGCCGGCCCGATGATCGATGCTTACGTACGCGGCCAACAACGCCTTTACCGGATGCTATTCGCTTCTGATCATCCGGCCGCGGAGCGCATCGCAACCTGGATAAAGCGGAACACGATCGAGGGCGGCCAAGGGAATCTGTTTGGCTAGCCAGAGACCGCGAGAGCCACGGGATACTCGCTCCATTCAACGCCATCAAGGGACCTGCCGCCGGCCTTCGGCGTCCGTCCCCCCCATTGTTTCCAGAAGAAGGCCACACCTTCGCGGCTGCAAAGGTCCCGTAGGCCGCGCGCCCACTTAGGGTCGCAGGGCCTATGCCCGATCCCGCTCTCACCACCACCGATAACCCAAGCGATGCCGTCAAGGTTGAGGCCGTCGACGGGGCCAAGCAGTGGCTCGGCACTGATGAATCGAACCGCCGCGGGGATTTGTCGAAGCTGATCTGCCCGAGCAGCTACGTCCATGCTTTCGATCGACGTTCCCATCCAGAGGTTTTCGGACCAAGTCAACCGGTCCGCTAGGCGGGCCGCGCGCTCAGGACGCTTAGTTAGAACCTGGAACTGATGCCACGCAGCCCTATTCATCACTTCGAAGACGCTGCGAATCATGTCGATCGAGAAATGAGCATGGAACACGTCGGACATGCTATTGACGAAGATCCGGCGCGGCTCCTTCCATCGGAGCGGCTGTTCAAGGCGCTCTTCCCAGAGCCTTGGGGCGAACGGATCAGCACGATTGGTCGGCGTATCCCTGACCGGCGGCCGACGAAGGTATACCTCCTTCGTCTTCGTGCTGGCGATGGTGGCAGCGTAGCAGTGGTCGCACCCGACTGAGATCTTGGTGCATCCCGTCATCGGGTTCCAGGTAGCGTCCGTCCATTCGATGCCGGTTCGGTCTCCCAAATCGCCCCTCTCGTTGCCGAAGAAATACCGAAGCACAGTTAACGATAATAATCCCAATATGTTCCGTCAATGCTGACCCAGCCAAATCTATGCCGCCCAAGCCTCTGACAGGACCTCAGCCTGCTCAAGAACGAGCTGCGTTGCCCGTTCCTGCTTGTCCGGTGGATAGCCAAACTTCCGAAGAATCCGCTTTACCAAGACCCGCAGGTGCGCCTTGACGTTCTCCCGAACGGTCCAGTCGATCGTCACGTTCGCGCGAACGGTCTTCACCAATTCGCGGGCGATGTCCCGAAGCGTCTCGTCGCCAAGCACCTTGACCGCGCTGTCGTTCGTCTCCAGCGCGTCGTAGAAGGCCACCTCGTCCTCGCTCAGGCCGAGCTCCTCCCCACGGGCGTTTGCCTCACGCATCTCCCGCGCGAGGCCGATCAGCTCCTCGATCACCTGCGCCGCCTCGATAGCCCGGTTCTGGTACCGCCGAACGGCAAGCTCCAGCATCTCGGAGAAGGTCCTGGCCTGGACCACATTCTTCTGGCCCCGCTTGCGGATCTCGCCGAGCAGGAGCTTCCGAAGCAACTCGACCGCCAAGTTCCGCTGAGGCATCCCCTTCACTTCGGCCAGAAACTGCTCCGAGAGGATCGAAATATCGGGCTTGGCCAGTCCCGCAGCGGCGAAGATGTCAACGACGCCTTCCGAAACAACAGCCCGCGATACAATCTGCCGGACGGCGTGGTCCATTTCCTCGACCGTCCGCATTCGATCGGGGTCACCCTTGACTAGCTGAGCCCGGACGGCCTGGAAGAACGCGACGTCATCCCGGATTCGGAGAGCCTCAGCGTGAGGAACGGCCAGCGCGAAAGACTTCGATAGGTCCGTCACCGCGTCGATGTAGCGACTCTTCCCGTCGTCCTGCCTCAGGATGTGCTCCTGTGCCGGCGGCAATAAGCCGAGCCGCTCAGCGGGCGTTCCGCTCACCCATTTCGACCAGTTGAAGCCGTGGAACAACCCCGTGCAGACTTCGTACTTCTCGCGCATCAGGGATACGGCCTCGGCCTGATCGAGGGCGGTCTTCCCAGTGCCACCAGCCTCGGTGTAGGTCGCGAGCGCGGCTTTCAGCTCGTGAGCCAGGCCCAGGTAGTCGACTACGAGCCCTCCGGGTTTGTCCTTGAAGACCCGATTGACCCGCGCGATGGCCTGCATCAGCCCGTGGCCCCGCATCGGCTTGTCGAGGTACATCGTGTGGAGACTCGGCGCGTCGAACCCGGTGAGCCACATATCCCGGACAATCACGAGGCGGAGAGGGTCGTTGGGGTCCCGGAATCGCTTCGCAAGATCCTCCCGCCGCGGCTTGTTCCGAATGTGCGGCTGCCACTCGAGCGGATCGGAGGCCGAGCCCGTCATAACCACCTTCATCGAACCCTGATCATCCGGATCATGGTGCCACGCCGGCCTGAGCCTGGCGATCTCCCGGTACAGCTCGACACAGATTCGACGGCTCATGCCGACCACCATGGCCTTGCCGTCGATCGCCTCAAGCCGCTTCTCCAAGTGCTCGACGATATCGCGAGCCACGACGGCAATCCGTCTCTCGGACCCGACGATGGCCTCGAGCTGGGCCCACTTGGACTTGAGCTTCTCCTTGTGATCGATCTCTTCGCCTTCGGTCAGCTCCTCGAACTCAGGATCGATCCGGGGGCGCTCGCGCTCTTCGAGTGCGAGTTTGGCGAGCCGGCTCTCGTAGTAGATCGGGACGGTCGCCTTGTCCTGGACAGCGCGCTGGATGTCGTAGACACTGATGTAGTCGCCAAAGACGGCGCGAGTGTTCTTGTCGGTCAGCTCGATCGGTGTCCCGGTGAAGCCGATGAAGGAGGCGCTCGGCAGGGCATCCCGCATGTGGCGCGCGAAGCCGTCGATGAAGTCGTATTGGCTCCGGTGCGCCTCATCGGCGATGACGACGATGTTCCGGCGGTTGGAGAGAACCGGGTGACGGTCGCCGCGTTCCTCCGGCAGGAACTTCTGGATCGTGGTGAACACGACGCCCCCGGCCTGGACCGCCAGCTTTTCGCGGAGGTCGGCGCGGCTGCTGGCCTGGACGGGAGGCTGACGGAGCAGGTCTTGGCACCTCGAGAACGTCCCGAACAACTGGTCGTCCAAATCGTTGCGGTCCGTGAGCACGACGACCGTCGGGTTTTCCATCGCCGGCTCACGGATGATCCGCCCGGCATAGAAGGCCATGGTCAGGCTCTTGCCGGACCCTTGAGTATGCCAGATGACGCCGATCCGGCGGTCTCCACGCTCGCCACCGTGGCGCTGGCCGGCCTCATACCGACCCTCGACATCACTGACTCGCTCGCCCTTCGATCGCGCGGCACGGAGGGTCTCGGTCACGGCCGTTCGGACGGCGTGGAACTGGTGGTAGCCGGCCATCTTCTTGACGAGCTTCCCGCTGCCGTCATCCTCGAACACCAGGAAATCGCGGATCAGGTCGAGGAATCGACGCCGGTCGAACACGCCTTCGATCATGACCTGCAACTCGGGTAGATGAGGGTCCGCCAACTTCTCGCCCGCGATCGTTCGCCACGGCTTGAACCACTCTCGACCGGCAGTGAGAGTTCCGATGCGGGCATCGGTCCCGTCCGACGCGACCAGGAGGGCGTTGTACGAGAACAGCGTCGGTAGTTCGACGCCGTAAGTCTGGAGCTGCCGAAAGGCATCCCACACCGTTGCGCCCTCATCCGCGGCGTTCTTCAATTCGATGACGCCCAGCGGGAGGCCGTTGACGAACAAGACAACGTCGGGCCGCCGGGAGTGCTTGTTCTCGACCACCGCGAACTGGTTCACTGCGAGCCAGTCATTGGCGTCCAGGTTGGCGAAATCGAGAACCTGCACTTGTGAGCCACGCAGCTCACCTTCAGGCGTCCGGTACTCTACCGGGACGCCATCCACCAGAAACCGGTGAAGCGTTCGGTTGCGTTGCAGGAGATCCGCGCCTCCGGGGCGCGTCAGCTTGCGAACGGCGTCCTCGACGGCCTCCGCAGGAAGCGGTGGGTTGAGCCGTGCTAGGGCGTCGCGCAGCCGTGGCGCGAGCACTACCTCACCGTAGTCGCGCCGCTCGGCGCCAGGCATGCCCGGCGCGATGATATCTGTAAGCTGCGCAACCCGCCAGCCGCTGGCATCCAGCCAGGCCAGGGTGGCCTCCTCGACCTCCGATTCGGTGAGGCCGGGCATTACACTACAGGCCCTCGAAGCCGCGCCGGATGATGCCAGCCATCAGCCGACGACGGGCTACGAGAAAGTCTGCGTAAGCGAGGGTCTCCCACTGGTCGGGGAGCGCGTGCAGCTCGTGCATCCGCTGCCACTCGTCGGGCTTGAAGCGCGCCCGGATCTTCGGGACGTAAACACTGGGTGGGTCATCGCTGATGTCGATATTCTCGGGCCACTCAAGCAAGGCGTAGTTCGCCAACTGGTTGATGACTTTCAAATCGGTTTCGCCCTGAGCCTCCTGCCAGGCACGAGGGAAGAGATGGTGTCGCTCCAGGGGCTTCTTCTTGGTCTTCAATGCGGGGTCGATCAAGTCGCTCACCTTCTTATGCGAGAACAGGACCGGAGCACTGAGCCGGTTCTGGGCGGCGACATAGGCGAAGAGTTCCGGGTTTCGTGCCGACGAGCTTTCGAGCGCCGCTGGCAGCGTGATCGTCCAGAAATCACTCGTCAGAGCGCTGCCCATTAGCTCCTCCAGCACGGAGACGAAGGCCGACGCCTCGGAAATCCCTCTCACCCGATTGAGGTCCGCATCCATCACGGTTTCCGGTGAGCTGGTGTACCGGCCCGTGAGACTTGCGAAGAAGAACCACCGCCCGATCAGTTTCTGCAGCTGATGCTCGGCCACACCGCATCGAATACGGCCAATGAGGTAAAAGGCGTAGGCGTACAGCAGCGCGTTCTGCGACGAGATCATTTCTCCACTTCGGTAGCCTGCACCGACCAGGGCGCTAAGGAACTGATGCCAATGCTTCAGGTCGAGTACCTGCGCCTGGGCTTGCTTCAACACAGCGAACTGTTGATCGCGACGTTCCGTAGAGAAGACGCCCGTCTCGAGGTCCTTTCCACGCAGCACCTGGTAAACACTCTTGAGACGGCCTCTTTCAAAGCCAAGCGCGACCGACACCCGCAGCAACTGGTCTGGATCAGGCTCGATGAAGTGGTTGAAGGGGGATGCCCGCAGACCGGGCGTCGGTGGCTGGCGCGAAGCACGGCAGAAGTTCTCAAGAGCGGCCCGCCCCTCGTCCCAGAACACGGAGAGCAACGTTAAGATGAAATCGGCCTGATTCAGCTTGACGCCTTCGCTGTTGATACGAACGAATATGTCCGCTACCTGTTCTTCATCGACGGAAGAGGCGATCTCCAGCGCAGTAAACGGGTATTTCTGAAGGTCGAAGAGCCGATCGAGGTTGTGACTGATCTGCTCTTCCTCCTCGTCGGTCACGCTCACTTTGGCTTTGAGCCCAGTGAGGAACCCCTTGACCATTTGGTAGCTCGACTTGCCGGCCGCCCAGAGATCCGAGATGTTCGCGATCCACTCCGGGTCCTTGCGTATGGCTGCGTCAGCTACCTCGAACCGGCCGTCGCGCGGACGGAAGGCGATATCGATCTGGCGCTCGCTGTAGTCCTCGTCGAGCACCCGCTTCCCACGGAACACCGCATAGAGAGAGGTTAGTCGTTGCTGGCCATCGACAATCAGTCGCGATGATACAGGATGCTGTTTCGAACCAAGACCGATCTGCTTGGCGCCATTTGGTTGAGCGTTTTCCCAGAAGAGCAGGTAACCGACCGGAAAACCGCGGTACATGGAGTCGAACAGATCCCGGACCTTGGCGTTCTTCCAGACGAATGGGCGCTGGATATCGGGAAGCCCGATGTCGCCGATGTCGAGGTAGTGCAGCAGACCCGCGAGGTCGTAGTCCACACGCTTGAAACAGGTCTTCAGTTCACTCATAGACTGGATTCCTTGAAACTGCGCCCGGCCGAAGCCAGCCGCGATTCCTGCCCCTGACTAGCCGACCAGCCGACCGACTTGACCGATCCAAAGCCTGCCCCTTCGACCTCCGAATTGGAGGGCCAATTCCGCCTCCAATTCAGTACTCTGTAACGCATTGGCACACAAAGCGTTACGAGAACCGGTCGAGGGTCGTGCCTTATTTGGAGTTCCAATTCAGCCCCTTGGATTCGTCGGTAGGATCTTCCAAACCGCACCCCGGGCGTGACCCTCGGTAGTGATTAAGCCAACCTGGCGAAGCAGAGCCAGATCTTCCTTGAGTTCCCACTCACGCGACGGTGATTTGATTAGACCTCTTATCCTGCGGAGCGCCATACCGTCGGGATTCGCGGCCAGCAGCCCCAAGATTTCCTGCTGCCGTACGCTCAAATCCCGGGCAACCCGGGTTGGCGGTTTGTACCCGCCGCCCGATCGAAACCGAACGACCACCGCGCCAGCGAGAGCCTCGATTTCAGGACGCGGAAGCCCGGCTTGCTGGGCAAGTTCAGCCATCTTGAGGGTGCCCCGGCCCCACTGTTCGATGACTCCGCGCCGATAGAGCACGGCTGCGATCAAAGGATTCCAGGGCAATGATTCGTGATGATTGAAGAGCGCCTCGGCGGTCAGCCCAAAGTGCAGGGAGCCCGTCGACGTGATCTCCAGCCGGTCATCATAAATCGCAAGCCCAACCGACCCACCGCCGGCGGCATAGTCTCGATGGCAGAAGGCATTGGCGAGCGCTTCGCGGAGGGCCAAAGGCGGATACAACGGATCGTCCACACGCTCAAACAGCCCCGGAGTCACCCTCCCTGCCACGGGCAAGGACTCACGAAGGAACCGCTCCCCGCGAGACAGGAGATCGAAGATGTTCCCGCGGAACTGCCGGTTATCGATGAAATCCGTCCGATCGGTACCTTTGAACTTCGCGACACGAAGCAGGAACTGGGGATAGTCTCGTTCTAGTCGATCCGGCCCACCGAAGAGGGCAACGGCGGCTTTGAGCACGTGCCCATTCCGAAGCAGACCAAGTCCGCGCAGCAGCAGCATCGGGTCTCGGGTCCCTGGATCATCCAAGCGACCCCGTCGAATAGCCTCCTCTACGGTGAAGATTATCTCCGCCGCATCGAGATCCTCTATCCCAAATCCAGGAGCCTCCTCCGTTTCCCACCGCTGTTCGCCGTGGAGTCGTTCCATCAAGAGCGTGTTGTACTCGTCACGCGAAAGCTCGCTGTTGGTATTGCCCGTGCGGCGGTACGCAACGTTTCGGAAGGTGTACGGACGACTACGTCCCGAATTCACCGTTACCACCAAGACTTCGGAGCCTGAACTCAGCGGAACTCGGTCGAGGCTCGGAAACGCCGGGGGGTCGATCAACCGCAGTTCGTCGGTTACCTCTTCGATCGTTCGATCGCTCACCTGTTGACCGACAATCGCCTTGTCGGCACTCACGCCGAACAGCACTCGACCGCCCCGGTGGTTGAGCATCGCGCACACGGTCTTGGCCGCTTCGGTCCGCTGCCCTGTTGAACGCTTGAACTCCAGCAGCTCCGATTCGCCGAGCCGGACAAGGACCTCCAGCTGCTCAGGCGTCATGCGCAAACTCGGCCAGCCGCAGGTCGCCCGAGATGAGCTTGGGCAGCAGCGCGTCGCCCAGGGCGATTAGTGTGCGGGTCTCGTGGGTGGACTCCAAGACACGCAGAAAGAGTGGTTCGGCCCGCACCTCGAACGCCTTCAACAACGCCTTTGGCGGTAGAACAATTCGCGACGACGTGAAGGTACTCGTCGTGATGGTATCGAACACCGACCCGTGAGCGGCATGAACAAGTGCGTCGATCTCCTTCCGCAATCGGCAGTACAGCGCGAAGGGTGTCTGCGTAGTCGAAGCGAGTGCGTAGCAGGTCTGGTTCATGGCCATATCGCAGCCGAACAACACCATACGGCCGGTCGTTGCGCCCCGAGCGACCACGACCGAGCAGAATGCTGGGACCATCTGCGTAGCGCTCTCCTCGAGGCCGCGCTCAGTGATGGTTCGTTCTGTCGCAACCAAAAACGTTCCGGGCGACTGTGATACATCCTTTGCGCTGGCCCATGCGATGGATCCCTCCCAGTACTCGGATCGGTCAGTCTTCGGCGTTCCTCCACTCATGAGCCGTGCATGCTCGAGGATCGGGCCCGTCCGCCACCCCTCCGGAATCTCGCCGAGTTCGGAGTCAACCAGTCGGGAGGGGAAGAGGTCGGCGAGGGGCTTGGGGAGGCCTGGGTCGCGGCCTTGGGCCTTGGCGCGGACGGGGTCGAAGTCAACGAACCACGACCTGAAGAGCGCCCGCGCCATCGCCTCCAGCGTCTCGCTTATCCCCCGGTTAAGCTCGATCTTGTCGTCCAGCGTGCCGAGGATCCGGGCGATGGCACGTTGTTCTCCGGCATCAGCAGGTACCCGGACCTGGGCTTGATGCAGGTGGTTGCGATTAATGCCAGGAACCGCGGCCTTGTCTGAGTAGGCAAGGAAGTCGACGCGTCGAAGGAAGTAGCTGACGAACCGTGGATCGTTGCCCTTGAAGTCTCGAACGTAGAGTGTTGTATTGAGCGGCCAGAAGTCCTCCTTGATGAAAAACACCTGGCCGAGCGTTCCGTAGCGCCCCGTCACAACACCTGGTCCTTTGACCATGGATTCAGCGTGATGATCGGACACACCTGACGATGAGACGACCGGCACTGTACCGAGCCGCCGGTCCTGCTGCGGGAGGTCGTAGCCGCGTTTGAGTTCCACGACGCAACCGAGGGTCGTGTCGATCCACTTGCCCACGCTCACACGCCTCCAGAATCACGTCTCAAGGGCCCGAACGTCTGCGCGTCGGATCGTTCGAACACCGTCTCGCCCGACCCGTTCATGTCAGGAGCGGCGCGATCAATCCGCCAATCTTCGTAACCAGACCGATGCAACCATCAATTGTTGCTGCACCCTTTACGGTTTCCCAGGCTGCCGCGACGATGCTCTTGTTAGGGACAGATTTTGCCAGCTGGGACTGAATCGTATCAATGTCCGCAACGAGTCCCAGTTTGACCACCTCCGCAACTGGTGATTCTGTAATGAGCTGCCGCAGGTCCACCAGCGCAGAGCCCAGTTCGTTGAACTGGGCGTTGATCTGGTTGCCGTCGCCCAGCGTGATGATGTTCTGACCGGTCGCCTCGATCTTGATCCCGTGAAACTTTGGCATCGTGAACTCCCCTGGCCCTTCAATTTTGTCGATGCCGTCAGCAGTGATTCTGAAGTAGCTGGTCGATGAAGGGATAACGGTGCCGCCTGGAGCGGTGAATGACTTTTCTACCGTGTCTTCCTCGATCCACCCTTGGCTGATCAAATACGTCAGGTTGCTTTGCACCTCTGGCTGAGTAAGCCCATGCGACGCCTTTAGTTCCTTCTTGACGTCACTGATCTTCACGGCCGAGCCTTTCTTGCCGCGAGAGCTTGTCGCGTTCTGATTCCGCTCGTAGAAATACCGAAGCATGATGCTGCGGATGTCATTGTTTGACGGACGCTGCTCGGTCACCTTTTTACTGGCCATATCCAAGCTCCTGCAGGTTGGCGGCGATGGCGGCATCGAGCTTCGCGGCCTCGGCTTGCTGCGCGAGTAGCGTCGCGGTGAGCCGCTTCATCTTGTCGTCGAACGGCTCGCCGTCATCCTCCTGCGCCTCGGCTCCGACGTAACGGCCGGGGGTAAGCACATGGCCGTGCTTGCGCACGTCTTCCAGCGTCGCGCTCTTGCAGAAGCCGGGCACGTCGACGTACTCACCCGCATCCATCTCGCCACGCCAAGCGTGGTAGGTGTCACCGATGCGAGCGACGTCCTTGTCGGTCAGCTCGCGGTGCGTACGGTCCACGAACCGGCCGAGCTTTCGGGCGTCGATGAAGAGAACGTGGCCGCGGCGATCGCGGAACCTGCCGTTCTTGCGGTCGCGAGCGAGGAACCACAGACACGCGGGGATCTGCGTTGAATAGAAGAGCTGGCCTGGCAGCGCCACCATGCAGTCAACCAAGTCCGCTTCGATCAGCTTCTCCCGGATTTCGCCCTCGCCCGACTGGTTCGAAGACATCGAGCCGTTTGCCAGCACAAAACCGGCAAGACCGGCTGGGGCGAGATGGTGAACGATGTGTTGCACCCAGGCGAAGTTCGCGTTGCCGGCTGGCGGCATGCCGTACCTCCACCGCTTATCGTCTCGGAGCCGATCGCCACCCCAGTCGGAGATGTTGAACGGCGGATTGGCAAGGATGAAATCGGCCTTAAGGTCCGGATGCTGATCGTTGTGGAAGGTGTCGCCGTGCTTGATCTGACCATCAATGCCGCGGATGGCCAGGTTCATCTTGGCGAGGCGCCAGGTGGTGTAGTTGGACTCCTGACCATAGATCGAGATGTCCGCCTTCGCCTTGCCTCCGTTGCCGTTCCCCTTCGAGTGGGCGCGAATGAACTTGACAGATTGGACGAACATGCCGGACGATCCGCAGCAGGGATCGTAAACTCGCCCGCGATATGGCTCGAGCATTTCGACGAGAAGCTTGACCACGCAGCGCGGCGTATAAAACTCGCCGCCCTTCTTGCCTTCGGCGCTCGCGAACTGCGACAGGAAATACTCGTAGACCCGACCGAGGACATCCTTGGCCCGACTGGCCTCGTCGCCGACCTTGATGTTGCTGATGAGGTCGATGAGCTGACCAAGGCGCGTCTTGTCGAGCGCCGGGCGGGCATAGTCTTTCGGAAGCACGCTCTTGAGCGCAGGATTGTCGCGCTCGATGCCCGCCATGGCATCGTCCACCAGCTGACCGATGGTGGGTTGTTTGGCCTGCGCCTTCAGATGGGGCCAGCGAGCCTCGGGTGGAACCCAGAAGATGTTGTTCGCGCGGTACTCGTCTGGATCTTCGGGGTCAGCCCCATGCTTCTCCTCGGCCTCGAGGCGGGCGTGGTGTTCCTCGAAGGCATCGGAGATGTACTTGAGGAACAGAAGGCCGAGGGCGACGTGCTTGTACTCCGCGGCATCCATGCTGCCCCGGAGTGCGTCCGCCATGCGCCAAAGTTCGGCCTCGTAGCCCACGTTAGCCCCGGTGTCGCCGGTCTTAGGTGGGGCTTGTTTCCTCTTGGCCAATCGATCCCCCTGCCCGGCTCTACCCCTCGGCTCGGCTCATCTCAGCAAGAGCCACCGATTGGCGTCACCTAAGTAATTGCTGTCATTGACGATACGGTGGCGGCCTCGATTCCGCCACCCCACGGACCGTGTTCACGGGGGTGGCTCGGAAGCCTTCGCCGTCTTGGCCGCGTCCTTCGGAGTGCTTCGTGAGTACCCCTGTCGGATGCACGGACGAAAGACCATCGGAAGAATGCGGCTGGAAGTCCTACCAGACGATCGTGAAGTGCTATCAGCGGGCGGACGAACAAACCATGCGGGCCGCGCTTGCCGGTCGTCGAAAGCTCACGTTCGGGTAGCAACGGACACACCAATGGACACACCGGACGGTCAGGCGGACGGGCGGACAGGCGGACGGTAGCTCCGTCGGACAGTCCAACTTCAACTCACATAAGGAGAAACGACGTAGGAGGGAACAGCTGGGGCGGCAGGCTTCGAACCTGCAACCTCCCGGTTAACAGCC
>Ga0187893_10000304_pt1 | contig 127107 bp, 97 predicted proteins | sample MA1701074metaG_FD_139574 | JGI IMG/M metagenome (GOLD analysis project Ga0187893, IMG submission 139574) | White microbial mat communities from a basaltic lava cave in the Kipuka Kanohina Cave System on the Island of Hawaii, USA - MA170107-4 metaG ...
CTCCTCGATCACCTCCAGGATCTTGCCGATCTCCTGGCTGCGCTTGCCCAGGCTCGTGATCACCCGGGCCGTGTTCTCCATGGTCTCGGAGATGGTCTTCATGCCCTGGATGGTGGTGGTGACGGAGACGTCGCCGGTGCGCGCGTCTTCGCTGGCCTTCTGGCTGATGCGGTCCGCCTCGGCGGCGATCTTCGCCACGTCGTTCACGGCCCCGGCCATCTCGGAGACGACCTGGCTCGCGCGCTGGGAGGCGCCCTGCAGCACCTCGGCGTTGCGCGCCACGGCCTCGATCGAAGAGGTCAGCTCCTCAATCGTGACCGACGTCTCCGACACGGTCTCGGCCACCTGCTCCAGGTTCTTCGCGGCCTGGTCCGTGGAGACGGTCATCTGCTCGATGGTGGCCGAGGCCTCGGCGACGGTGCCCGCCAGGGTGGCCGAGGACTTGGCCACCTGCTCGATCGACGCGCCCATCTCGGTGATCGACGACGACGTCTCGTCAACGTACTGGGCGAGCTGCTCGGCGTTGCCGGCCACGGTCTGGATCGAGGCGGCCATCTCCTCCATGGAGGTGGAGGTCTCCTCGGCCGCCTGGGCCTGGCTCTGGGCGCCCTGGGTGATGAGCTTGGCGTTGGCGGAGATCTCGCCTGCCGAGCTCGCCACCTGCACGGACGTCTCCTGGATGTTGTCCACCACCCGCCGCAGGTTGGCCACCATCTCGTTGAGGCTCTGGGCCAGGGCCCCGATCTCGTCCGCCGAGTCGATCTCGAGGCTCTCGGTGAGATCGCCCTTGGCCACGGCCACTGCGACGTCGACCATGTTCTGCACCGGCCGGAACCACAACCCGATCAGGTACCAGCCGAGCAGGGCGCCCAGGCCGATCAGCACCAGGCCGACGAGAGTGGTCTGGAGCAGGAGGCGCGTCGAACGGGCGTCCAGCTGGGTGCGCGACAACACGATCTCGACGCCGCCCTTCTGCTCCTCGGCGGCGGGGCCCGAGGGCGCCGGCGAGAGGCCCAGCTCGGCCGCCATGCCGCCCCCGGCCGAGGCGGTGGTCGTGACCGGCGCCCGGAACAGGATCGCCCGCTCGCCCTGATCGGTGACGGTTTCGATGTCCTCGAGGGCGCTCGCCGAGGTGGCGGGCATCTCCTTCACCGAAGCGCCCTTCTGGGCCAGGATCGCCCCGTGCTGGTCGCGGATCATGGCGCCGACCACGTCCGAACTCTGGCCGGCGACCGAGGACATGGCGCCATCGAGCAGCTGCGACAGCAGCGGCTTGTCCTCGGTGAGCACGCCGTACTTGCTGTTGTAGGCCAGGTTCGAGGCGATGTAACGGCCACGTTTGACGAGCTCCTCCTGGAGCACCCCGCTGTTGTTGAAGTACGAGTAGAAGGAGGAGATGCCGCCCGTGAGGAAGGCCACCGCGGCCGTGAGCATGACCAACTTGGTCCGGATCGAGCGCGAATCCGTGAGCGCCATCTACAGCACCTTGCCGGCCGCCCGCAGGGCGTCCGCGGGGATTTCCACCTTCAGTTTGTCGGCGATCTTCTTGTTGATGACCAGCTCGGCGCGAGGGATCAGCATCTCGATCCTGCCCTTCTCCCCGGCGGCGAGGCGGTTCACCAGGTCCGCCACCTGCTCGCCGATCGAGGCCATGTCAGGGCCGTTGGAGACGAGGGCCCCCTCCGCCACCAGCGCCGGAGAGAAGCTGTACACGGGCTTGCCGGCCTTCAGCGTCTCCCCCAGGATGTACCGCCGCGACTCGTCGCCCACCAGGATCGGATCGGGGGGGATCCACAACGCGTCCACGGCTTCCGCGCCCTTGAGCATGCCGCGCAGGGCTTCCGGCACCTCGCGTTCGGAGGCCACGGGCCGCGTCACCAGGCTCAGGCGCACCACGCCGACCGCCTTGGTGGCCTCGGCCACCTGGGCACCCGTGTTCTGTTCGCTGTAGATGACCCCGATGCGCACCCCCCGCGGGTTCACGAGGCGGAAGGCGGCCAGCTGGTTCTTGATCGGGATCTGGAACGACACCCCGGTCACGTTGGCAGCGCCGACCAGGCCCAGGCGGGTCGGGTCCTGGACCATGCAGAAGACCAGTGGCGTCTCGGATCCACCCGCCTGGGCGGCCTGGGCCGCCAGCGGCCCCAGGGCCACGATCACCCCCGCCTTGCCCTGGAGCCCGGCCACGATCCGGTCGGCTTCGGCGCGGTCGTTGCGCAGGTCGTGCTCGACCAGGTTGTGGGCGGCCGCGGCGCGGCGCAAGGCGTCGAGCGCGGGGCGCCACGCCGGCGTGTCGGCGCTCTTGAGCACGGCGACGTCGGCCGCCGAGGCGGGTGTCGGCAGCGTTAACGCCGCGGCGGCGAGGACAACGAACCACGATCTCATTGGCTCCGGTTCTCCTGGACCGCTCTCACGACGCGGGCACCTGAAGCCCGGCCTCGCGGTCGAGGCCGAGGATCTTGGGCAGATCGACGAGGATGATGAGGCGCGCCTCGAGCTTCGCCACGCCACGGATGTAGTTGGCGTCGATCTCGACTACCTCCTCGGGGGCGGCCTCGATGGTGGAGACGGGCACCTTCAGGACCTGCGAGGCGCCGTCCACCAGCAGGCCGATCAGGCGTTCGCGCAGGCGAATCACCACCACGCGGGCGTGGCGCGTCATCGCCACCTCGCCCAGGCCGAGTTTCTTCTTCAGGTCGATGACGGGGATGATGCGGCCGCGCAGGTTGATCACGCCCTTGATGAACTCCGGCGCCCGCGGCACCTGGGTGATCTCGCTGACTCGGATGATCTCCTGGACCAGGCGCACGTCGACGCCGTACTCCTCACCGCTGAGGAAGAAGGTCACCAGGTGCTCCTGCGCCTCGACAGCGGCTTTCTCCTCTCGAGCGGGTGCGGCGAAGAACGAGATGTTGTGGATACGCTGGGCCCCGGCGTCCTCGGCGACCGAGCCCTCGGGCGCGGCCACCAGGGCTGAAGCCTCGGGTGGTTCCGTCCCCGAGCCGGTGTCGGAGCGGCCCAGGATCTCCGAGGCCAGGCCCGACGACGGCAGGGAGATCCGGCCTTGGACGGCGGCCGGGGCAGACTCGTCGGGGAATACAGGGCCCTCCTCGGCGCCGGTCCAGCCCCTCGCTTCGGCCTTGCGCGTCCCCTTCTTGCGCGGCTCGCCCTTGGCCATCCGCGTCACGCCCCCGGCGCCAGGGCGGCAGGCTCGGAGCGGCCGAACATCGCCTGGCGTTTGCCTTCGAACAGCGCCGCCACGTCCAGGATCAGCACCACGCGTCCGTCTCCCATTATCGTGGCGCCGGCCACGGGCACGTGTCCGCCGGAGACGGCCGGGTCGAGGGCCTTGATCACGACCTCCTGTTGTCCGTGCAGCCTGTCGACCACCAGGCCGATGCGCTTGTCACCGCGGCCGAGGATCACCACATAACGGCCGTTCTCCTCGCCGGGCAGGCCGAACAACGCGCGCAGCCGCACCAGGGGAACGATCCGGTCGCGCAGCCGCAGCGTGTCGCGACCGTTGATGCGGTGGACCTCCTCGGGCTTGAACTTCAGGCTCTCGATCACCGCGGCCAGGGGCAGGGCGTAGCTGCGCTGCTCCACGTCCACGAGCAGGGCCGAGATGATGGCCAGGGTCAGCGGGAGCTGGATCATGAACTTGGTCCCGACCCCGGGCACCGACTCCACCTCGATCAGCCCCGACAGACGCTCGATGGACTTGATCACGATGTCGAGACCGACTCCGCGCCCCGAAACCTCGGTGATCTCGGCCCGGGTCGAGAAACCCTGGGAGAAGATGAGCTGCACCAGCTCCCGGTCGCTCAGGTTTTCGTCGCCCTTGAGCAGGCCACGTTCCACGGCCTTCCTGCGGATCGAGGCGGGGTCGATGCCCAGGCCGTCGTCCATGATGGTGATCAGGACGTGGTTGCTCTCCTGGGCGGCCGAGAGCAGGATCGTGCCGGTTGGGGTCTTGCCCCGGGCCACGCGGTCCTTCGGGCTCTCGATTCCATGGTCCACGCTGTTCCGGATCAGGTGGACGAGAGGCTCGCCGATCTCGTCGATGATCGCTTTGTCGACCCGGGTGCGGTCGCCCTCGAGGATCAGCTCGATCTCCTTGCCCTGGCTGCGGGCCAGATCCCGGACCATGCGCGGGAAACGCTCGAAGACGTGGCGGATCGGCAACATCCGCACGTCCATGACGGTCTCCTGGAGCTGGGCGGAGACGCCCGCCAGATGGTGGACGGCGTCGAGCAGCTCCTGGCACAGCTGGCGGCCCTCCAAGCGCTCCGCCAGTCGCAGCCCCACCTGGTCCAGCTTGGTGCGGTGGATGATCAGCTCGCCCACCAGGTTCAGCAGGTGATCGAGCTGGGCGAAATCCACCCGCACGGTGGAGGAACGCGGCGCCACGTACTGGTTGTCGGCGCGTCGCGGGTCTGCGGCCCTGGGCTCGGAGGCGCGTCCCTTCGCCGGGGCCGCGGGCTCAATGGGCGCGGGGGACGTGGGCGGGGCGCCACCGCCAGCGGGCGGCGGCGGCTCCCGGGGCCCTGAGTCGATCAGCGCATCCAGCTCGCTTTTCTCCCGAAGCAGGTCGCACACCTCGGCCCGGGCCTTGCTCGCCTGCTCGACCGCGTCGCGCAGCGCGCTGGCGCCGCTGAACAGCTTGTCGAAAACCACCGGGCCCAACACGACGCCGCCCTCGCTGATCTGCGCGAAGACGTCCTCGAGCCGGTGTACGTAGTCCTTGATCTGGCTGAAGCCCATCATCCCGCTGTTGCCCTTCAGCGTGTGGAGCGGGCCCAGCACAGCCTGCACCGCCACGGAGTCGAGGCCGTCGCGCTCGAGGCTGAGCAGGCACTGGTCAAGCGCCTCGAGGTGCCCCCGGGCATCCTCGATGTAGATGTTGACCAGCTCGTCGGAGACTTGAAAGTCCGACAGGGGCGCGCCTCCCTAGGCCGAGGCCGCGGTGATCTTCTCGATGAGGCCGTGCAGTTCGGACGCCTGGAAGGGCTTTTTCACGTAGCCCTTGGCCCCCATCTTGAGCCCGCGGATCGTGTCCTCTTCCTTGCCCTCGGTCGAGATGATGATGACGGGGATGCCCTGGTAGGCGGGCTCCTTCTGCAGGCGTTGCAGGAACTCGAGGCCGTTCATCACCGGCATGTTGATGTCCAGCAGGATGAGGTCGATGCCCTCCTCCTGGGCCAACTTGTCGAGGGCCTCGAGGCCGTTCATCGCACTGATCAGCTTGCAGTTCTTGTAGCGCGAGAGGAAGAGCTTGTACATCTGGTGGATCAGCGCGGAGTCATCGACCGCGAGGATCTTCCTGAGCATCGTCTCCCCTCTCCTCCCGCGAGCCGCGTAGGACGGTGTGGAGCCTGTGGCGGGCTTTCTACCATCATTCGCCGGGCGGGTTCAACCGCACGACCGTCCCGCGGGCCCCGTCCACCCTCACCATCTCGCCGTCGCGTAAGCGCCGCGCGGCGCCGCGCACCCCGAAGACGGCGGGCACGCCCAACTCCCGGGCCACCACCGCCGCGTGGCAGAGTGTCCCCCCCACCTCCATGACCAGGGCGGCGGCCCGAGGAAAAAGCGGCGTCCAGCCGGGGTCGGCGAACTCCACCACCAGCACTTCCCCCGGGTACAGCCGGGCGGGGTCGGGCCGCTCGAGGACGCGCACCGGTCCAATCGCGATGCCCACCGAGGCGCCCACTCCGCGCAGGACGCCCGGGCTCTCGACTCCGAGCGGCTCCTCCACACGAACGCCGTCGGAGCGCACGACGTCCGGCGGTTTCTCCACCTCGAAACGCCGCACGCGTTCGCGCCGAGCCGCCAGGCGGGCGGCGAGGTTGTCCGGTGACGCATGTCGGAGCGACGCCTCGGCCTCGGACAACTCCAGCAGGAACACGTCCTCGACGGCCCCCAGGTGGCCACGCGCCACCAGGCGCCTCCCGATCTCGAGCGCCGCCGCGCGCATGCGGCGGAAGGCGAACATCGCGTAGTGCTTGGGCGCCTCCCGCAGCGGCATGTACTGGGCCACCAGATCCGCGAGCAACCGCAACAGGGGGCGCTTCCAAAAGGGCGCCCCGCGACAGGCCTCGGCCACGGCGTCCGCCCGCTCGCGGGCGGCGTGCTCGAGACGCTGGGTGGCTGACCTCGCCTGCGGCGCCGCGAGGCCGGCACGCACGAGCTCCAGGATCATGCGCGGATCCTCGGACCAGCGGGGCACGGCGATCTCGAACTCACGCGGGCAACGTTGTCCGTGCTCGGCGAGGAACAACTCGAGCCGGGCCAGCCACCCCGGCCCTTGAGCATCGGCCGCGATCCGTTGCCGCCAGTCCGGCCCCGGCGCCTCGCGGAACACCTCTCGTAGCGGACCGGCCGCATCCACGAGGGCGTCGATGCCCAGGGCGATGGCGGTGGTGGGGTTGTTGGGCAGGCCCGCAGCGAGTAGGCCACGTGCACGCGGGTAGGGCCGAAACGCCCGCTCGGCCAGCGCCCACACGAACATCGCCAGACCCAGCATCCGTTGGCCACGATGCAGCGGCTCCGACACTGGGGCGACCAGTACGCGCAACTCGCTGAACAGGGCCGCGTCGTTCAGCGCGGCGAGCTCGGGCCAGGCGCGTGAGGCCTCGGCATAGGCACGGAGCTCGTCCAGGACACGGGACGGCCTCAGCCCGCGCACGAAGCGGAGCGGCGCCAGCAGCGCCGCCCGCAGCACCGCGCCAGCGAGAGCGCTGCGCAAGCCCCGGAGCCGGCGCGGTCGCAACACGCCCGCCGCCCGCAGCCGCTCCACCACCTCCGCGCTTCGGGAGTCGAGCCAGCGCAGCGCGAGCCCGAAAAAAGCGCCGAAGGGGCCGGCCAGGAGCGCGTTCATGTTCCAGTACAGTCGGCCGTGGACGAAGTCGACGGGGCCGAGCTGGCGCGCGACCCGAGACCCGCGCGGCAGGCCCAGCATGTCCTCCAGCACGCCGGGCAGGACCACCTCTCGCCACAGGCTCTCGTTCAGCGGCGACAGCGGAAGCGGCAACGTCTCCCGCACGTTGAAGTTGGACCAGACGCTGATCGGCCCGTCGTCCACGCCTTCGTGGAAGCGCTCGATCACCCAGTCGATGGGCGTCCCGGCTGCGGTGATCGGCCGCGCCTGAAGCCAGTGCAGCGCGTCGCCCTCGAGGGCCCACTCGAGGTCGAGGGGGTGGCCGCGACGCGACGCCAGCGACCACGCCACCGAGGCGAGACGCTCCACCTCGAACTCCTGGAGCACCCCCTGCGCGGGTCCGTCGTGCTGCTCTTCGACACCTCCCAACCCGTTGCGATAGACGCGCCAGCGTTCGGGCTGGGCATGCCCCGAAACCAGCCGCTCCCCGGCGCCCGAGGTCGCCTCGATGAGAAGGGCGCGATCCTGTCCGAGCGGGTCGGCGGTGAACACGACACCGGCTTTCCGCGGCGCGACCTGCCGCTGGACCACGAGGCCGACCGGCAGCGCCGCGTCGGGAGCGAAAGCTCGGACACGCGGGGCGCCCGCCGAGGCGAGACAACGCTCGACCGCCAGCAACGCCGCGTCCAGGCCGCGCACGTGGAGCGCCGTTTCGAGCAGGCCCGCAAAGGAATGCTGCGGCGCGTCCTCGCCCACTGCGGACGAACGAACCACGATGGCGCCGCCGGCCAGCAGCGCGTCGAGGCTTTGCCGCAACGCTTCTCGCGCCGCGCGGGGCCAGTCCGCCGGCGCGATCCGAGTGGCTTCGACGGCGAACCCCTCGGGCACCCCAACTCCGGCGGAGATGAGCCACGCCAGGCCCGCGGCCTTGCCGCCAAACACGCGGGCGTCGAGCGCTTCGGCGAGCGGCGCACACCGCGGAGGCACGAGGGCGATTGTCGCACCACGCCGGACCGGCGCAGGGACCGGGAAGATCGCCCGATGCCACCGCCGGTTTTTCCCGAGCCGGATCGGAGCTTTTTCCGAAGAATGAAGAACTTGCGTGTTGGCACGGCGGCTGCTTCAGCTCGTTGCTGGAGGCAAGCCATGTTGGGACACGTCGACACGAACCGGATCGAGAGGCTGCGTTGCCTGGAAGCGGGCCTGGTCGGCGAGTTGGTGGGCGTGTTCCTCGAAACGGGCCACGAACGCCTGGACGAGATCGCCCGTGCGACGGCGCGTCGAGACGCGGCGCTCGTCGAACGCCTGGCCCACAACCTGCGTGGCTCCTGCGCCACCCTGGGCATGGATCGCCTGGCCGACCTGCTCCGCCGCCTCGAGTTGCGCGCCGAGGACCAGCAGCTGGGCGATTCCACGTCGCTCCTCGAGGAGCTGCGCCGCGAGTTTGACGTGGTGCGCGGTCTGCTGCGGCTCATCGCGGCCGACTGACGTCCCCGGGGACGTTGACTCGCGCCGGGGGAGGCGCGAACATCCGGCCGGAGGCGAAGGCGAACACCATGCGTTTCCTCGGTCTTGACGTCGGCGGCAGCTTCCTGAAGGGCGCCATCGTCGATCCTTCGGGCAAGGTGGAGGAGCGGCTCCACGAGCCGGTTGCCAAGGGCTCCCTCGAAGAGCTGCTGGCCCAGCTCGAGCGAGCGGTCGGAACACTCGGCGCCCGCGCGGGCGCCCGCGCCCTCGGGATCGGAATCCCGGGGATCGTGGAGCAGGAGACGGCACGCCTGCGGCATGCGCCCAACCTCCCGGTCCTGAACGGCTTCGCACTGGCCGAGGAGATGAAGAAGCGTACGGGACTGCCGGCATTCCTGGAGAACGACGCCAACGCGGCGGCCCTCGCCGAGGCCTGGCGCGGGGCGGGGCGCGGCTCCCAGGACCAGCTTTTCGTCACCTTGGGCACCGGAATCGGCGCGGGCGTGATCCTGGGCGGGCGCATCTGGTCGGGCAAAAGCGGCTACGCGGGCGAGGTGGGCCACATCCAGGCGCAGCCCGACGGTCCGGCCTGCGGCTGCGGCAGTCGCGGCTGCGTCGAGACCATCGCCGGCATCGGCGGCTGGGTGCGGCGGGCCGAGGAGCTGCTGGTCTCGCGCGAGTCCGTCCTGCGCGGCAGACCCCTGGATCCCGAGGCGATCGTGAACGCGGCGAAGGCAGACGACGGCGTCGCCCTCGAGATCGTCGACGGCGCGGCTGCGGCCCTGGGCGTCGGCATCGGCGCCGTCTTGAACCTGCTGAACCTCGATCGGGTGGTGGTGGGCGGCGGCGTGGCAGCGGCGGGGGAGTTCCTGCTCGAACGCATCGTCGCCGAGGTGCGAGCCCGCATTTTTCCGCAGGTCTTCGCCGACGCGAGTTTCCGACTCGCCGAGCTGGGTGGCGACGCAGGAGTCGTGGGAGCCGCCCGCGTGGCGATGGTCGGGCTCGCGGCCTAAGTGTTCGAGTCGCCCGAGCGGCTCCGCGAGGACGTCGCAGGGCTGGTCGAGTCGCTGCGCGACCTGGCCAATGCCCGAGCCGCCTTCGTGGTCGATGCGGGCCAGGTCCTGTTCGAGAGCGCCGCCGGTCAGGGTCAGCTGTCCGGCCGGGCCGAGCGGCGCTTCCTCGAGCCGCGCCTGGCGCAGCTCCTCGCCCTGCCGGCCAACCTGGAGGGCACGGGGCCCGAGGCCGACGTGTTCGAAGGCTGGGAGGGGGACGAGTTCCTGATCGCGGTCCTCAACGGACGAGTGGCGCTCGTGTGTTTTTGCCCCGATGGGGAGGCGGCCCGCGCCGCCGTGGAGGGTCCCTTCGCGGCCCTCGCCGATCGCCTGCTGCGATGGCGGCCGGCGCTGCGCCTCGATCCGGCGGGACGCGGCCTGTTTTTCGGGCGGCCACGGGTGGACTGGATCGTGGTCGGCCCTCCGAAAGGGACGGCCTAGCCTCGGGCGAGAGCGGGTGTCGATCGGCTAGAATGGGGAGTTTCCGAGCCCCTGCTCGATCCTCCCCGTGCCTCTCCGCCCTCGAGGTTGGCCACACACCCGATGAAGAACATCCGTAACTTCTCGATCATCGCCCACATCGACCATGGCAAGACGACGCTCTCGGACCGCCTGCTGGAGCGGACCGGCGCCTTGAGCCAGCGGGAGATGACCGAGCAGTTCCTGGATGCCATGGAGCTGGAGCGTGAGCGAGGGATCACGATCAAGCAGCATTCGGTGCGGCTTCACTACCGCGCAAAGGATGGGCAGGACTACGTCCTGAACCTGATCGACACCCCGGGCCACGTGGACTTCTCCTACGAGGTCAGCCGCTCCCTCGCCGCCTGCCAGGGAGCGCTGCTCATCGTCGACGCCTCCCAGGGCGTCGAGGCACAGACACTCGCCAACGCTCACCTCGCCGCCGACGCCGGGCTCGAGATCATCCCGGTGCTGAACAAGATCGACCTGCCCGGCGCCGAGCCCGAGAAAGCCAAGGAGCAGATCGAACATGTGATCGGGATCGACGCTTCGGGAGCGATCCTCGCCTCTGCCAAGCAGGGTGTCGGGATCGACGAGATCCTGGAGGCGATCGTGGGGCGTGTGCCGTCGCCCCGGGGCGACCCCGAGGGGCCGCTGCGGGCCCTGGTATTCGATTCCTGGTTCGACCAGTACCGGGGCGTCGTGATCCTGGTCCACGTCGTGGACGGCCGCCTCGACCCGCGGATGAAGGTGAAGCTGATGGCCACGGGAGGCGTCTACGAGACCGAGCAGCTCGGCGTGTTCACGCCCAAGCCGGTGCCGGTCGAGTCCCTGGCGGCCGGGGAGGTGGGTTTCGTGGTGGCGGGGATCAAGAGGGTCGCGGACGTCGCGATCGGCGACACCCTGACGAGCGCCAGGAACCCGACCCTCGAGCCCCTGCCGGGCTTCAAGGAGGTCAAGCCCATGGTGTTCGCGGGGCTCTACCCCGTGGACGCCGACCAGTACGCGCTGCTCCGCGAGGCCCTGGAGAAACTGCGCCTCAATGACTCGTCCTTCTTCTACGAGCCTGAGACCTCCACCGCCCTCGGCTTCGGCTTCCGCTGCGGCTTCCTGGGCTTGCTTCACATGGAGATCGTCGAGGAGCGCCTCGAGCGCGAGTTCAACCTGGAGCTGCTGATCACCGCGCCCTCGGTGCGCTACCGCGTGCTGAAAACGGACGGCCAGATCCTGGAGGTGGACTCCCCGGCGCGGCTGCCGGACCCAGGCGCCATCGAGTCGATCGAGGAGCCGGTCATCACCGCCACGATCCTGACTGGCGACGAGTACGTCGGCGCGATCCTCAAGTTGTGCCAGGAGAAACGCGGGGTCCAGAAGGGCATCCACTACATCACCCCCACCCGCGTCATGATCGAGTACGAGCTGCCCCTCAACGAGATCCTGCTCGACTTCTATGACCGCTTGAAGTCGGCTTCGAAGGGTTATGCGTCCCTCGACTACCAGTTCACCGGCCACTGGGTCTCGCCCTTGGTGAAACTCGACATCCTGGTGAACGGCGATCCAGTGGACGCCTTGTCACTCATCGTCCACCGCGAGACGGCCTATCAGCGCGGCAAGACCCTGGTGGAGAAGATGCGACAGCTGATCCCGCGCCAGATGTTCGAAGTGGCGATCCAGGCCGCGATCGGCTCGCGCATCATCGCCCGGGAGTCCGTGAAGCCCCTGCGCAAGAACGTCCTCGCCAAGTGTTACGGCGGCGACATCACGCGCAAGCGCAAGTTGCTGGAGAAGCAGAAGGAAGGCAAGAAACGCATGAAACGGGTGGGCAGCGTGGACATCCCGCAGGAGGCGTTCCTGGCGGTGCTGCGGGTCGACGACTGACCGGCACCCGGACACGCTGCGCGGGACCGCTGCGGGTGTGGCCTACGAAGCCAGGAGCGGCGTCGGAACGGGCCGGGACAACCCGCCCTCGGCCTCGGCTAGAATACCCGCCGATGAGTTCCCCCGCTGGTGACGCGGCGACCCCCGGGGCGACGTCGCGCACCGCCTTCCGGAAGTCCGCCACGCGGGAGTACCTCGAGGCCCTGGTCGTGGCCGTGATCCTGGCGCTCTTCGTTCGCACCTTCGCCGTGCAGGCCTTCAAGATCCCCACCAGCTCCATGGAGCCGAACCTGCTGATCGGCGATCACCTGTTCGTGAACCGCCTGCTGTTCTCGCCGTCCCTCGGGCCCCTGGAGGAAACGTTACTGGCCAAACGCGAGGTCCGACGCGGGGACGTCGTCATCTTCCGCTTCCCGGGCAGCCCGGACAAGGACTACGTCAAGCGCATCGTGGCGCTGCCGGGCGAGACCGTCGAGGTCCGAGACAAGAACGTGCTGGTCGACGGCTTGCCTCTCGACGAGAGCGGCCACGCCCACTATCGGGAGGCGCGACCGCGGCTCGACCATCTGGCGTCCGGCTTGCAGCCGTTGCGCCAGGGCTTCGGCCCGGCCGCCGTGCCGCCGGACCAGCTGTTCGTGCTCGGGGACAATCGCGACAACAGCAACGACAGCCGGGTCTGGGGCTTCTTGCCCAGGGACCTCGTCAAGGGACGGGCCCTGCTCGTGTACTGGTCCTACGAGGCCAGCCGCGAGGAGTACCGGCGGGAGAGCCTGGTTGAATGGGTGCGGGATCTCGCCAGCGCACCGCTGCGCACGCGCTGGAACCGATTTTTCCATGTGATTCGCTGAGCCGAATGCAGAGAGGAGAGCCATGCTGACACGGAGCGAGCGGGGCGAGGGCCGAGTCCAGAGCATCGTCTGGCTTGGGATCTTCGCTCTGGCCATCTACGCCGGATGGAACGTCATCCCCGTCTATCTGGCCCACTACAATCTGGCCGACAAGGTCAACCAGATCTGCCGCACACCCAAGGCCGTGCGTGACGAACAGATCCTGGAGATGTTAGTGAAGGAGGTCCAGGAGAACCGGCTCGACGGCTACATCCAGCGGGGCTGCTTCAAGATCACCACCCTCGACACCTCGCGGCGCATCGCCTGCGATTACGAGCGCGAGGGCAAGGTGCTGCCGGGCTGGAACCGCACCTTCCGCTTCAGCATCAGCGCCGACCAGCCCCTGGTCTTCTAGTCGTCGGCATCCGCCGGCGGCGCAGCGAACGCGCCGCTCGCGGGTCACATCTTGCCGAGGATCTGCTTGGCGATCACCAGCAGCTGCATGTTGGAAGTGCCCTCGTAGATCTGCCCCACCTTCTGGTCACGGAAGTATTTCTCCACTGGATACTCGCGCGTGAAGCCGTAGCCACCGTAGGTCTCGATGGCCTTCGAAGCCACGAACTCGGCGGTCCGGGAGGCGAACAGCTTCGCCATGGCGGCCTCCTTGATGAAGGGTTGGCCGACGTCGCGCAGGCGCGCAGCGTTGTAGGTCAAGAGGCGCGAAGCCTCGATCCGCATCGCCATCTCAGCCAGCTGGAACTGCACCGCCTGGAACTCCGCGATCGGCTTGCCGAACTGCTGGCGCTCCTGGGAGTAGCGGGCGGCGCACTCGTAGGCGCCCTGGGCCACGCCCACCATCTGGGCCCCGATGCCGATGCGGCCCTCGTTCAGGGTCTCGATCGCGATCTTGTAGCCCTTGCCCAGCTCGCCCAGCATGTTGTTCTTCGGCACCCGACAGCCCTCGAGGACCAGCTCGCAGGTGGAGCTGGCACGGATGCCGAGTTTGTCTTCCTTTTTTCCCACCGAGAAGCCGGGGAAGGAGCGCTCGACCACGAACGCCGTGATCCCCTTGTAACCCTTGGCGGGGTCCACCGTGGCCAGCACGATGAAGACCTCGGCCTCGGCGGCGTTGGTGATCCAGAGCTTGCGGCCGGTCAAGGCGTAGTGGTCGCCCTTGTCCTCCGCCCGGCAGGTGAGCGCGAACGCGTCGGAGCCCGAGCCGGCCTCGGAGAGGGCGTAGGCGCCGACCCACTGGCTGGCGAGTTTCGGGAAGTAGCGGTTCATCAGGTCTTCGCTGCCCCAGCGCAGGATCGCGTTGTTCACCAGGGTGTTCTGGACGTCCACCAGCACCGCCACCGAAGCATCCACGCGCGCCAGCTCCTCCACCACGAGCACGGACATGAAAAACGTGGCCCCCGAGCCCTGGTACTTCTCGGGGATCTCGATCCCCATGATCCCGAGCTCGAAACACTTGTCGATCAGGGCGCGAGAGATCGCCGCCTCCTCGTCCATCTGGTGGACGAGCGGGCGGACCTCACTCTCGGCGAACTCCCGGACCTGGTCGCGGAACAACATCTCCTCCTGGTTGAGGTCCGTCAGGGGCAGGCTGCGGTGGGCGCTCAGTGTGTCGCTCATGATTCCCTCGCGGCTATCCGGCGAACCGCAATCCTACCTCCGCCGCGACCTCTGGTAGAGTCGCGCGGTCTACTCGAGCCGATGCAGGACTCCCTTGCCCGGATCGCCCGCGACGTGATCGCCTGCGAGCGCTGCCCGCGCCTGCGGGACTGGTGCCGGAGGGTCGCCCGGGAGAAGGTGCGGCGTTACCGCGACCAGGACTACTGGGGCCGGCCCGTCCCCGGCTTCGGGGACCCGAAGGCGCGTCTCCTGATCGTCGGGCTCGCCCCGGCGGCCCACGGCGGCAACCGGACCGGCCGCGTCTTCACCGGCGACCGCTCCGGCGATTTCCTGTTCGCCGCCCTGCATCGGGCCGGCTTCGCCAACCAGGCGACCTCGCGCTGGCGCGACGACGGCCTCCTGCTGAGGGACGTATACATCGCGCCGCTGGCGCGTTGCGCGCCACCCGCCAACAAGCCCACCCGCGAGGAGATCGCCAACTGTCGCGGCTACCTGGAGCGGGAATGGGCGCTGCTGAAGGGGGTTCGCGCCGTCCTGGCCCAGGGCCACTTGGCGATGGACGGCTTCCTGGCCCTGCTCAAGCAGCAGGGCCGACTGGCCCGCCGGGCCTACCCCTTCGGCCACGGTGTCGAGCACGACCTGGGCGGCGGCCTGCGGCTCTTCGCCAGCTACCACGTCTCGCAACAGAACACCTTCACCGGCAAGCTCACGCCACGCAAGCTCGATGCCGTGTTGCGGCGCGTGCGACGCCACCTGGGAGACTGACCGATGCCTCGGCTCGCCGTCGTTCTGGGACTCATCGTGGTGGTGCCGGCTGGAGCCGAGGTCCACTCCTCCCGCTTCGCGTCCAAGGCGCTGGGCCGCGAGATCAGCGCGCTCGTCCAGCTCCCACCCTCCTACGCCGCGTCGCCGGGCCGGCGTTACCCCTACGTGATCGTGCTGCACGGCCTCTTCGAGAGCCCCGGCTTCTGGGAGCGGCGCAAGCTGGCGCCCCTCCTGGAGCAGGGCTGGGCGGAAGGCCGACTGCCCGAGTTCGTGTTGGTGGCGGTCGACGGCGGCAACAGCTTCTACGTGAACTCCCCCGGCGGGCGATTCGAAGACGTCGTGCTCGAGGACGCGCCGGCCTGGATCGAGTCGACCCTGCGCGTGCACAAGGGGCGCGCTGCCCGCGGCCTGTGGGGCGTCTCGATGGGCGGCTACGCCTCGCTGCGCGTCGCGCTCTCACACCCCGAGGCCTTCGCGGCAGTGGCGGCCCACAGCGCGATGCTGCTCGAGCGCATCCCCAGCCTCGAGCAGGGCGCGGGCCGCTGGCACATGCAGGCCTTCAGCCAGGTGTTCGGCGATCCGATCGACGAAACCCTGTGGTCCGCGAACGACCCGCTGCGGCTGGCCCTGCGCGCCGAACCGAAGGGCGCGCCGGCGCTGTTCTTCGACTGCGGGGCGCAGGACCGCTATGGCCTGGCAAGGGGCAACCAGGCGCTGCATCGCGCCCTGGCAGCCCGCGGCATCCAGCACGCGTTCGCGTTGCCCCCCGGGGACCACGGCTACGAGTACGTGCTCTCCGTCGTGGAGAACAGCCTGCGTTTCCTGGGCTCCGCCCTGACGCCGAGGTCCTCCCGCTGACCGACGTCCGGGGGGGGTGGGACCCGCTCAGGCCTCGCGCAGCGCGGTGGCGATCGGAAGGCGTGAGGCGCGCAGGGCCGGCAGCAGCCCGCCCAGGATGCCCAACAGCGCAGCCAACACCAAACCCGACATGACGACCTGCGGGGTGATGCGAAAGGCAAAAGCGATCTCGCTGAAGCTCTGGGTCTGCCCGGTGCCGGTCGAGAAGCCGTTCATGGGGAACGCCAGCAGGCAACCGATGCCGCCGCCGATCAAGGCCAGGAACAGGGACTCCAGCACGAAGGCCAGCAGGATCGAACGGCGTTTGAAGCCCAGCGCCCGCAACGTCCCGACCTCGCGGGTGCGCTGGGCCACGATCGCGTACATGGTGTTCATGGCGCCAAACACCGCGCCGATGCCCATCACGAAGGCGACGAAATAGGCCAGCGCCTTCAGGGAGCGGGCCAGGGGCCCGGCCTGGTCCTCGTAGTACTTGCGCTCCTCGATGGCCTGCAGCTGCATCTGGGGTTGTGCCCGGATCCAGCGGTCGAGGGCCGGGACCTGGGACGGGTCCTTCATTCGCACCACCAGGGAATTCGAGCCGGCGCCGCGCTGGAACTCCTGGCCCAGCACGTCGAAGTCGCCCCAGATCTCGCTCTCGAAAGCGCCCCCCTGGGAGGCGAACACGCCGACGATCTTGAACTCCTTGCGCTGGTACTTCACGGTCCTGCCGATGGCGATGCCTTGCAGGCGCTCGACCAGCCTTTCTCCGACCACGACCTCGTCGAGGCCGGGCGTGAACAGACGCCCATCCACCAGGCTGACCCCCCCGCGGACGTCGATGCCCTGGTGGGTGATCGCGCGCAGGGTGACGTTGGTGGGCTGCCCGTCCTGCTTGGGCAAGCTGAGGACGATCACCCATTCGGGCGACATGATCGGCTGGCCGTCTGCGTCCCGGGCGATGCGGTCGTCGACGACGATCAAGTTGCGCTGGTCGATGGGCACCCCGGAGGTCAGCTCCGAAGCCGAGCCGCGTTGCACGATGATCGCGTTGTCCTTGCGCCCGGTGGAGCGCAGGGCGGTGGCGAAGCCCTCGGACATCGCCATCAGCACCGCGAGCGCCGACACCACCAGCGCGATGCCCATCACCGCCAGCAACGTGACCTGCCAGCGCACGCGCAGGTTGCGGATGTTGTAGGAGAGCGGGAGCGCCACGGCTACACTGTCCTCAGCATGTCGGTGATCCTGGCGCGGTAGGCGCCGTAGGCGGGCACGACCCCCGCGGCGAAGCCGAGCAGCAGCGCCACCAGGAAACCCAGCAGCGCGATCATCGGCTTGAGCGTCAGGCTGGAGAGCCCGATCGTAAGCAGCATGTCGGCGATGCCGGGGGTATGGGTCAGCAGATACATGATGAGCTGGCTGCCGCCGGTGCCCAGCAGCCCACCCAACACGCCCAGGGCCAGGGCCTCGGCGACGATCAGGCCCATCACCTTGCCGCTCGAGAAGCCCAGGGTCTTGAGGACCGCGATCTCCGTACGCCGCTCGCGCACGGCCATGCTCATGGTATTGGCGGTCGCGAGCAGGATCGTGAAGCTCACCGCCAGGCCGATGCCGTTCAGCAGCAGCGCCAGGTTCCCGGCCATGGAGATGAAGCCGGCGCGGAACGCCTTCTCGGTCTCGGTCAGGGTCTGGCTGTCGCTGTTCTCGAACAGCGCGTCGATCGCCTTGCTGACCGCGGCGGCCTGGCTCGCATCCTCGATCTCGACGTTGTAGGTGCCCGCGCTGATGTTCTGGCCGACGCCCTCGTACAGGTACTTGTAGTGGAAGAACATCACGTTGGTGTCGGTGCCAGGGTACTTGTTCAGGTCGGCGTCGAAAATCGCCTGGACCACGAACTCGAAGGGCCCGCTGCGCTTGCGGTAGGGCGGAATGAAGCTCTCCAGGAAGAAGCGGTCCCCGATCTTCCAGCCGTACTTGTCAGCCAGCTTCCGGCCGATCACGGCACCCTGCAGGTCGCCCAGGAAGTTGCGCCATTGCTCGGGCTTGAACTCCAGCTCCGGGTACTGGACGAAATAGGGCTCGGCCTCGACGGCCAGGCTCGGCACGAAACTCGACCAGTCGGTGGTGGAGGAGTCGCCGGCGTCGGCAGCTGCGGCGCCCTCGGCCTGGCCCTCCTTCTTGGCCGGCAGCGAGCCGCCGAACCAGGTCACGTTGGCCACGCCCTTCACGCCCGGCACAGCCTGGATCCGGGCAGCATAGGAGAGCGGCAGGTCGAAGACCAGGCTCACGGAGTTCCGCACCACCAGGCGCGACGCGCCCGAGCTCTCCAGCATGCCGTTGATCTCGGCCAGCACGCTCTGCAGGGTGCAGAACAGGAAGATGCAGACCGACATGGCCAGCACCGTGCTGGCGGTGCGGATCCAGTTCTTGCGCAGGTGCTTGAGGACGAAGGGCAGGTACTTCATGGCCACTCCTGACTAGTTGGCGAGCACGCCTTTTTCGAGATGGTGCTGGGTGTGCGCCCGCTCGGCGGCCCGGGGGTCGTGGGTCACCATCACGACGGTCTTCTTGAAGTCGCGGTTGAGGGTCGCCACCAGGTCCAGGATCTCGTGGGCGCTCTTCGCGTCGAGATCACCCGTGGGCTCGTCGGCCACCAGCACCTTGGGATCGGCCACGATGGCCCGGGCGATGGCGACACGCTGCTCCTGGCCACCCGAGAGCTGACGCGGGTAGTGTTGGGCGCGATCGGCCAGGCCCACCACCTTGAGCGCCGTCAGGGCCCGCTCACGCCGCTCGCGCGAACCGAGGTTCGTGAGCAGGAGCGGCAGCGAGACGTTCTCCAGCGCCGTCAGCACCGGGATCAGGTTGTAGAACTGGAAGATGAAGCCCACGTTGTGGCTGCGCCAATCGGCGAGAGCGCTCTCGGAGAGTCGTGACACGTCCGTGCCCGCCACCACCACCTGGCCCGAGGTGGGCCGGTCGATGCCGGCGATCAGGTTCAGCAGCGTCGTCTTGCCCGAGCCCGAGGGACCCATGAGCGCCACGAACTCGCCCTCGGGCACCTTCAGGTTGATCCCGTCGAGGACCGTGATCTCCTGCGTGTCTCGCTTGTAGACCTTGCGTACGTCCTGGACGTCGACCATCTGCATAGTCTCACTGCCCCTTGATGCGGACGGCATCGCCGTCCTTCAGCGCCTCGGGCGGCGCGTTCACCAGCACTTCGCCTCCCGACAAGCCTTCCCTCACCACCACGCGACCGTCCTGCTCGCCCCCCAGGCTCAGCACCCGCGCCTTCGCCCTGCCCTCGACCACCTCGAACACCAACGCCCGCCCGTCGCGGCGCGCCGCCGCGGCGCTGGGGATCGTGACCACCCGGATCGGAGCCGTGCTCGCCCCCCGGGGCGCCTGCTTCTCCAGGAACGTCACCTTCGCGCTCATCTCGGGCTTGAGGTTCTGGTCCGTGTCCAGGATCGTCACCTTCACCATCACGGTGGCCTTGGTGCGGTCGGCGGTCGGGATCACCTGGCGCAACACGGCCTTGTAGCGCTGGCCGGGGAAAGCCTCGACCGTCACCTCCGCGGGTTGCGCCTCGGCCAGCTTGGCGACGTTGGCCTCCGCCACGTCGGCCTCCACCTCCAGGGTGTCGAGATCCGCCAGGGCCACGATCGCCCCGGAGGACGTCGAAATGTTCACGCCTGGCGGGATGGGCGCCACGCTCTCGCCGACCTCGGCCATCTTCTTCACCACCACACCCTTGAAGGGAGCGCTGATCACCGTGTTCCCGAGCTGCGCCTCGAAGAAGACCTGGTCGGCCCGGGCCTGGGCCAGCGCGGCCTCGGCCAGCTTGACCCGGCTGAGCGCCGCATCGCGTTCGTCCACCGCCAGCACCTTTTGCTGCGCCAGCTTCTCGGCCAGGCCGAGCTGACGCCGGCTCTCGAACAAGCTCGCCTCGGCATGCTGCACCGCCGCGCGCGCCCGCTCCAGCGACGCCAGGTAGTCGGCGTCCTCGAGCCGGGCCAGCGTTTCGCCGGCGACCACCCGGCTGCCCTCCTCGACGCGCAGCTCGGCCAAGCGGCCCTGGATCTTGGCCGAGACCACCGCCTTGCGTCTCGCCACCACGTAGCCAGAGGCCGTCAGCAGGGGCGCGCCGACGGCGGGAGCGTCGGGGCCCGACAGGACCTGGGCCTCCACGGTCGTGACCTCGAGCACGGCGAACGCCTGTCGTGCTCGCAGGCCGTAGAGCGCTAGCAACACCAGGATCACCGGCGCGAACAGCAGCAGCGGCCAGCGCCAAGGGCTTCTCGGGCGCTGCGCGCGGTCTATTTTCAGCGAGGCCAACTCGCCTTTCAGGTCGGACACGGGAGGGTGCCTCCGGGACGCACCGTGCGACGTTTCGAGCTGCTGGATGGGCGGCGGCGACACACACAGGGCGCCGCCACCCGATTATACGATGCAGATACGCAGCGGTTCCCTGGGGCGCCACGACCCTACGCCTCGAAACAGGCGCCCGCTACGCCGTCGGCGAGGCTGGAGTCGGGGGGTGCTGGCGCGCTCCCAGCGGCCTCAGGAGAAGAGCCGCCCGACGTAGACGTCCATCTGCCTCTTCCAGTACGGCCAGTCGTGGCCGCCGTCGGGGCCCCAGTTGTCCACGGAGTGGGGGATGCCCATGCGGGTGAGTACGTCGGACAGCTGATAGGTCGGCCCGGCGTCCTCCCACGCTCCGTGGCCGGTGACGAGGCGGATGTCGTCCTGGCGCAGGTGGTGCAGGTACCAGGAGTCGTCCAGGTTCGCAAGGTAGTCGACGGGGTTGTTGAAATAGAAGTTGTCGTCGTAGTCGCCGTCCATGAAGCGCCGGACGTCGTACACGCCCGAGAGCGCCAGGCAACGCCGGAACAGGTCCGGGTGCTTGAACAGCGTGTTGGCCGCGTGGTACGCCCCGAAGGAAGCGCCGGTGGTGGTGATGCCGATGCCCGGCGTGCGGCAGTGGTCGTGGATGAAGGGCGCCGCCTCGAAGGCGAGATAGGCGTCGTACATGGCCTGCAGGTAGCTGCGGTGACGAGGGTGGGCCTGGCTGTTGTACCAGCTCTCGTTGTTCACCGAGTTGACGCAATAGAACTTCACGCGACCCGCCTCGATGTGGTGGCTGAGCGCCTCGATCATGCCCTGCCCCGCGTACTCGTTCTCGTCGCCGCCGCTGGTCGGAAACACCAGGATCGGCGAGCCGTAGTGGCCGTAGACGTTGATGCCCATCTCGCGGCCGAGCCGCGGCGAATACCAGCGGTGGTGCTCGTGGTTCATCGATGCCTCCGGAACGGGCGCGTGATCAGCGGAAGCGTCGCGCGGCGGCCGGAGCGGGCGCGACCAGGGTCTGCAAGAACGCTGCGTTGGACGGGGTCTTCTGGATCTTGTCGATCAGGAACTGGGCGGCCTCGACCGTGGAGAGATCCGCCAAGGCGCGGCGCAGCAGGTGTCGTTTCTGCAGCTCCTCGGCGCTGCACAGCAGCTCCTCGCGGCGCGTGCCCGACTTCAGCACGTCCACGGCGGGGAACACGCGCCGGTCGGCGATGGCGCGGTCGAGGATCAGCTCCATGTTCCCGGTGCCCTTGAACTCCTGGAAGATCACCTCGTCCATGCGTGAGCCGGTGTCGATGAGGGCGGTGGCCAGGATGGTCAAGCTGCCGCTGGCCTCGCAGTTCCGAGCGGCACCGAAGAACTGACGGGGAAACTGCAGGGCCCGGTTGTCGACGCCACCCGACATGGTTCGGCCGCCCGGGCCCATCTCGCGGTTCGAGGCGCGGCCGAGCCGCGTCAGCGAGTCGAGCAGGATCACCACGTGGCGGCCGGTCTCGACCAGGCGCTTGGCGCGTTCGATGGCCAGGCGCGCCAGGCGGATGTGGGCGTCTGCCGCGGAGTCCGAGGTCGAGGCCAGCACCTCGGCCTGGACAGTGCGCCGGAAGTGAGTGACTTCCTCGGGCCGCTCGTCGATCAGCAGCAGGATCAGGTGGGTCTCGGGGTGGTGCTTGGCGATGGCGACACCCAGATGCTCGAGCAGCGTCGTCTTGCCCGCCTTGGGAGGCGAGACGATGAGACCCCGCTGGCCGCGCCCGATGGGGGCGATCAGGTCGATGATGCGCAGGCTGGCCTCGGCGTGATCGCCTGCCAGGCGCAGCGCCTCATTCGGGTTGATGGAGACGAGGTCCTGGAAGTGCGGGAGCCTGCGCGCCTCCGGGGGCGGCATCCCCATCACCTTCTGGACCTCGACGAGTACTCGGCGCCCACCACCACCGTCACGAACGAGGCCCTCGATCTCCGCGCCGTCGCGAAGCCCGAGATCCCGTGCAACGACCGCTGGAACGACGGCGTCGTCGCGGTGCGGGAGATAGTTGTTCTCGGCCTGCCTCAGGTACCCGCCCTGCCCTTCCGTCAACTCGGCCACCCCGGCAACGGGCGTCGTGTCGCCCGTGGTCGGAATGGGGGCCTGGCGTGGATCCCGCGACCCTCTCGGACCCTGGTTCGGATTTCCGGGCCCTTGGGGTCGATCGTGTCTGTGGGGGTGACGATGGCGCCGCGAGTGCCGCGGGCCGTGCCTCATCGGCGGCCCGCCACCGGCGTTACGGTCATCGTCCGACCTCCGCGTCGGACTATAACACGGGTCGGCCGAGCGCCGTCAACGCGCTCCCGCTATGGCTCAAGGGACCTCCCCCGGCAGGAGCGGCCGCAGCGTGACGGCATAACGCTTGTCACCGACGCAGGCCGAGGCGAGTTGGGCGCCCGTGGGCCAGCCACGGGCCGCGGCCGCCGCCATCGGCTGCGGCGCGGCCACCGCCTGCTGAGGCGAGATCGGGAACGTCCACTCGCGGCAGCCGCCGGCCAGGTCTGCTTCCCGCGCGCGCAGGGCGTAGAAAGCGGGACGATAGGGCCGCAGCGACGGATGCTGGTAGGCCGCCAGCTCGGCCACCAAGCTCGCCAGGGAGCGCAGGTTGGGCGGCGCCGTCTCCGGATCGCCGGTCACCACCACGTCGATCGGCTTGCCTTTCGTGGCCTTCAAGCGGAAGCGCTGCTCGCCGGGCCCGAAGCTGATCGGCCCGCCCAGGCCCGGGGTCGACTTGCGCAGCTTGTCCAGCCGCTTCCCGATCTCCTTGAGCTCGCCCTTCTCCAGACGGCCCGCGGCGAACTGCTGGGTGCCGCCCACGTAGAGGGTGCCGTCGTCGTGCAAGACGAAGCGGCCGGGCGCTGCCTCGGCCTCCTGTCCCGGGCGGGCTGGCGGCGCCGTCTCCAGGCTCAGGTAGAGCTCGCCGGCCGCAGCGGGCGCGGCGAACGCCAGCATCAGCAGCGCCCGCCTCACCTCAGCGCCGAGAAGAAGCGGCCCCAGCGCGGCCGCCAAGCCTTGAAGTCGAAGGACAGGGCCACGGCCGAGGCACGTCCGACGATGGCGCGGCGGTCGGCAAAACCCCAGAAGCGCGAATCGAAACTGTCGTCACGGTGGTCACCCATCAGGAAGTACTTGCCCCCGGGAATCGTCACCGCCGCGAAGGACGCGCCGACGCCCTCCATGGACTCGGCCAGCACGGCGTGGCTGCGACCCTCCACGGTTTCGATGGCGATCTTGTCCACGTCGTAACCCAGGCTCTCGACCGCGGCGCGCGTGTCCTGGCTGGGGGGCGCATAGGCGGCCATCTTGCCGTTGATGGTCAGCCGATGGTTGCGGGCCTCGATCACATCTCCGGGGACCGCCACCACCCGCTTCACGAGGCGCTTGCCGTCATAAGGCGACCACAACACGACGATGTCGCCGCGCCGTGGGTCCGACCAGTGGGCGAGGCGCACGGTGGTGAAGGGGATCTTCAGGTCGTAGGCGAGCTTGTTCACGAAGATCCGGTCGCCGGGCAGGATGGTCGGCTCCATGGAGCGGCTGGGAACGTCGTTCCAGTCGGCTGCGGAGGAGCGCAGCGAGCCCAGCACGATCGCGATCACCAGCAGCGGCTTCACCCACTCGCGCCAGAAGTGATGGGCCCGGTCCTTGAGCTTCTTCTTCGCCATAGACCCTCCAGTATAAGCGGGCCGGACGCCGTCAACGCCGGGCGTAGAGGTCGATGATCGTCTCGATGGCGCGCCGGCAGACCGCGCAGAAACCGACCTCGTCACGGCTGAACATGATGCAGTCGGCCTGGGGTCGGTAGTAACCGGCCGCCTCGTAGTTGGCGCCTTCGAAGGCCCCGACCTTGCCCGCGTTCGCGCCGGAAGCCAGCAGCGCGGTGACGGTGGCGCGCTCCTCCAGGAACAGGGCGTCCATCTCGCCCTCCGGCCGGCGCTCGGCGCGGATCTTCCGCCGACGGGCCTGGAAATCGCGTTGCAGGGCCTCGAACTCCTGCTTGGCCCAGGGCGTGGGCAACACGACACCCGGCGTCGTCAGGTCCTTCCACTTGGCGGCTCCCGGGTCGGCCGTGGCGTTGGGCTCCCACGGCTCGGGCCGTTCGTCCTGCTTCTCGTAGGCCACCGCCGAGGTGTAGTACTCGTCGGCCAGGCCTGCGAAGTGGTGGGCGAACTCGTGGACGAACAGGTACGGGATCCAGAGGCTGTCGGCGGGCGCGGTGGCGTAGAGATTGAAGATGCCACCGCCGCCGTACTTGCGGTCGTTCACCACGATCTCGACGAACTCGTAGGGTGCGGCCGCGGCGACCTCGCGCAGGCGCGGGTTGTCCATGCTGAGCACGTAACGCTCGGAGCCGAAGCTGTCGTAGGAAGCTCCCACCGGGGACCGCCTGTAGACACCGTCCGAGGGGCGCGAGACGCCCGATTCGTCGGCGGCCACGTCGATCGCCCACACGTTGAAGTCGGCCCGACGCTCCTTGAACGGCGACTGGGCGAACAGCAGCTCCGCCATCTTTCCCGCATCGCGGTGCCACTTCTCCATCTCGGCCGCGGTGTAGCCGTCGCCGATCAGCAGCAGGTCCACCTTGTCGCGGGGCGGCCCGCTCTCGAGCACCGGCCAGACCCGCACGCCCTTGGGTGGGGACGCCCGGCCGACCGCCGGGTCCGCGGGATCCACCAGCGCCTGGAACACCTCGCTGAAGGCGCCCCGTGGACCCCGCTTCTTGAGCACGACCTGGACGGGACCGGAGGGCTCCGGGAAACGCACGGATTCGTGAAAGGCCCGGTCGAGCTCCCTCGCCTCGCCCGTCGTCTCCCACTCCCCGTACACGCTGGCGAAGCCGCGCGAGTACAGCACCTGGTTGGTGGCGCGGTCCACGACCTCGAACAGGTACTTGCCGAAGTTGGTGTGGTCGAGCGTGCGGTCGAGGCGCCCCGGCCAGGGACCCTCGAGCACCACGCGGTCGAGGGCGAAGTGCTCCTCCCGCGCGTTGCCCGAGTGAACGTAGTCGAGGCGCAGGGTGCGTGGGGCGTCACCCGCGGCCAGGGCCAGAGCGAGGGCCAGGAACACGATCACCTCCCGAGGCCGCGTAGGGTAGCATCGGCGGCCATGAAGCGATGGACGCCGGTCCTGTGCCTGTTCGCCGTCACCCTCCGTGCCGACGAGCCCGCCCGCCTCGCCGAGCCGGTCCGCGCGAGCGGCGGCATCGTCGCCACGGCGGAGCTCGTCGCCGCTCGCGTGGGGGCCGACGTGTTGCGCGCCGGCGGCAACGCGGTGGATGCGGCGGTGGCCACCGCCTTCGCCCTGGCGGTGACCCACCCCAGTGCCGGCAACGTGGGTGGCGGCGGCTTCCTGGTCTTCCGCGCCGCCTCGGGCGAGACCGACGCCTACGACTTCCGCGAGAGGGCGCCGGCCGCGGCCACCCCCACGATGTTCCTGCGCGACGGGAAATACGATCCCCAGGCCCACCACGAGAGCCTGCTCGCCGTGGGCGTGCCCGGCACGGTCGCGGGGCTGCACCAGGCGTGGAGCGAGCGGGGCACGCGGCCCTGGCCCACCCTCGTGGAGCCGGCGATCCGCCTCGCCCGCGACGGCTTCGTGATCAGCGACGGCCTGGCGCGCGACCTCCAGGACGTACTCGGCGAGTTCTCGCGCCACCCGCCGACCCTGGCGGTCTTCAGCCGGGAGGGCGCGCCCTACGCCGCCGGCGACCTGCTCAAGCAGGCCGACCTCGCGGCCACCCTCACCCGCATCGCGGAGCAGGGGCCCGCCGGGTTCTATGCGGGCGAGACCGCGCGGCTGATCGCCGAGGAGATGAAGCGCGGAGGCGGCCTGATCACCAAGGCAGACCTCTCCGGCTACCGGGTCGCAAAGCGCGCGCCGCTGCGCGGCAGCTACCGCGGCTGGGAGATCGTCTCGATGCCGCCGCCCAGCTCAGGGGGGATCGCTCTCGTCCAGATCCTCAACATCCTGGAGGCCTACGACCTGTCCGCCTCGGGCTTCGGCTCCGCCTTCACGGTGCATCACATGGCGGAGGCGATGCGACGCGCCTTCGCCGACCGGGCGCTTTCCCTGGGCGACCCCGACGCCAACCCTGACCTCCCCGTCGCGCGCCTCGTCTCGAAGGACTATGCGGCCGAGCTGCGCGCCACGATCCTCGGGAATCGTGCATCCGTGTCGTCGCCGGACTCCTTCACGTGGCAACGCGACAGCGCCGAGACCACCCACTTCTCCGTGATCGACGCTGCGGGCAACGCGGTCGCCCTCACCTTCACCCTCGAGGACTCGTATGGCGTCAAGCGTATCGTGCCGGGCGCGGGTTTCCTGCTCAACAACGAGATGGGCGACTTCAACGCCGGCCCGGGCCTCACCGACGCCCGGGGCCTGATCGGGACGCCGCCCAACCTGGCGGCCCCGGGCAAGCGGATGGTGTCGAGCATGACGCCCACGATCGCCACCAAGGACGGCACGCTGGTGGCCCTGGGTGCGGCGGGCGGCCGGACCATCATCAACACCGTCGTCCAGGTGCTCGTGAACCTGATCGACCACGACATGAACCTGCAGGAAGCCATCGACGCGCCGCGTTTCCACCATCAGTGGCTGCCGGATCGGATCCTGGTCGAGACCCATGGCCTCTCGCCGGACACGCTGGCGCTGCTCGCGGCCCGCGGCCACGCCCTCGAGCTGGGCTGGCCCTGGGGCAGCCGCCTGCAGGCGGCGCAGCGCCGGCCGGACGGCACGTTGCTCGGCGCGGCGGACCGCCGGGGCTCCGATTCAGCGGCGGTCGGCGTCGCGCCCCCGCGCCGGGACTCGCGGACCGTGGCTGGCCCTGCGGGGACTCGAGGCGCGGGGTCGGCCCTAGGGCGCTGACGCCGCCTCGACGCGGGAGGCGCCGGGGATCAAGAGGGGTCCTTCGGCTTTGGCCTGAATCGAGTACGCCACGCTCACATGGCGCGAGGGGCAGCACAGAGGGTCCCGGTCCAGGTAGCGGGCGAAGTCCACCTGGATCGTGGTCTCCGACAGCAAGCGCAAGCTGGTGATCGCCCCGTCGCTACGCGACCGCATCAGCTGCGGCGACAACGTGCCCGCGAGATGGCTCTCCACGAACACGAAGCCCTGGTAGTCGAAGGGCCGGCACATGCCGTCGTAACCCGATGTGCCCAGGAACACGCGGGTGCGGCCGAAGACCTGGGCCGCGCCGACCAGTTGCCATCCCGCGGCGGTGACGACGCGATCGTCCCGCGTGATCGCGGGCCTGGCCTGGGCGGCGCAACGCGGGTCGGGGGACGACGCCGCAGGCGCCCGCACGACGTCGGCCCCGGGGGCGTTCCAGTTCGTGATCCCGCCTTCGAGCCACGCCGCCGCGTCGCCGACCCAGGGCGGCGCCGCGCCGAGGAGCACGAACCAGAGGAGGGGCCGCACGCCCCACGATACCTCCGCAGGCGGTCTCAGCGCCCGCCGGCAGTCGATGGCCGCCTCAACGGGCTTCGTCCCGTGCCTGCGCGGGCGGGCAGGGGCTCCGGGCCGCGTCGGCGAAGCGCTCGGCCAGCCATGGACACAGATCGGCCGCCACCAGGGCGCCCACCTCCGCGGCACCCTCGTTCGTGAGGTGGATGAAGTCGTAGAAGTAGCGGGACGACTTCTGCAGGCGCCGCGCCAGGTCCACCACCAGCAGCTCCTGCTCGCGGCCCAGCTCCCGCAGCGTGTCGTTGTACAGCTCGAGGACGCGCCAGGCCAGGCTTCCGTTCAGCAGGTGCTCGGGATCGTTGTCCACGGTGATCTTCGCGAGGTCCACGCCGGTCACGTCGTCGATGCCCTCGCCGTAGAGCGCAGGCTGGGTCACCAGCACGGGCTCGACGCCGTTGTTCCGGCACAACGCGACGAGCTCGGCCACACGCTGGCGGAAGGAGGGCAGGTAACGCTGCGCGTGGAGCAGCAGCGTGTTCTTCCGATGCTCGGGCCGCAGGGGCAGCGGGGGCAGGCGGTTCAGGCGCACGTCGCCATGGAGCAGGCGCAGCTTCTCGGCGCGTTGCGTGCGGCCCAGGTTCACGAGGGTGGCGACCAGGGCCGAGTGGCGGGCCAGGCGCTCCGACCAGCTCGTCTCCCCTCGCGCCTGCAACGCGCGGTCCCCGGCCTTGAGGTCCTCCCGCTCCACGTCGTTGATGCCGACCAGGAACAACGCGACCCTGGGCTTGAGCCGGAGGACCCACTGCTCCAGCAGGAGCCGGTGTCCGAAGCTGGAGTGCCCCTCCATCCCGGCGTTGTTCACCCACGCCTCGGGGAAGGTCTGGGCGAGGCGCCGGGCCATGGCGGCGGGCCAGTCCCTGCCGTCCGACAGGTACCAGCACTCCGTGGTGCTGCCGCCCAACACCACGATGCTCAGCCTGCTCGCGATGTCGGCGGGCGGCTCGGGCCCCCGGAATCCCAGCGAGTTGCGCGAGAAGACGATCACCGGATCGAGTCGCGGGTTCTTCTCGTTGGTGATCGTCTGGCGGTAGTTCCGCTGGAGCACGATCTGGTCGCCCATCAGGCGCGCGCCCAGCGGGTTCACAACGCGCAGGAAGACCTCGGCCACGCCCGCGGCCAGGACGAGGCCGAACAGCAGGAGTGCCGCGTGGCCCAGGGCAACTCGCGGGCGGTCCATCCTCCCTACAATAGCCGGTCCGCAGCTTCGACTAGCGGGTCCCGTACTTGGGCTGGCGACGGCGCGGGCCCTGCGGGTCGATCTCGTAGACGAAGTCGGCATCGAGCCGAGCCACCAACCGCACGCCCTGCGGCAGCTCGCGCCCGAAGACCCGGGCCCGCCGCTCCGCTCGCAGCGCGGCGCTGTGGAGCACGACGTAGCGCACGCCGCGTCCCCGGATCGTCTGGGCGGCGGGCTCCGAGGGGAAGGTCTCGGCGATGACCCCGAGGCCGAAGGCGGCGGGCGGCTGAAAAGTGCCGTGGCCGTTGATCATCGGCAGCCAGTGCGCCGTGGACCAGTAGAGATAACGGCCGGCGGAGCGATGTTTGTGGTCCCAGGGCAACTCGAGCACGGCTCCCGGCCCGGCCGTTGCCAGCAAACGGGCCGCGGGCGGCGGCGGCGGGATCCGGGCCAACGTCGCGTCGAGACCGCGGGGCCAGGCCTCGGCAACCTGCAGCACGATCGCCACGGCCGCGAGCGTGTAGCCCCCGCGACGGCGCAGCAGGCGCCCCATGCCCAACGCCGCAAGCAGGCCCAGGCCGAGCTGGAAGAGGAACACGAAGCGCGAGGGATCGCGCATCATGTTGACCGGCGGGGCGAGGCGCAGAAGGTCGAACGGCATGGGCAGCGCCACGCCGAACAGCCGCAGCTCCGGACCGAAGGACAACACGAGGCCCGTCGCGGCCAGCACCATCGGCAGCCGCCGGCGGACGCCGAGTGTCCCCCACACGGCGAGGACCACGGCCGCCGTGCCCGGATAAAGCGGCATTCGTTCCATCGCCGCGTCACGCAGCCAGAACTCGTGGGGCAGGGCCGGGTAGCGGCCGGTGTTGAGGAAGCTCAGCGGGCGCGCGCTCCAGTGCAGGTAGGCCTCCCGGCCACGCCCCAGCTGGTGGCGCTGCTGGAGCTCGCGGTAGGGCCAGGCCGCGAGGCCGACCGCCACGGCGGACGACAGCAGCGCCAGGGCCGTCGGGACGAGGCTGCGACGGCGCAGCGCTCGCCTGCCGACCGCGGCACCGGCGGCCAGGAGCGCGACAGCCAGGATCACGGCGTGGTAGCCGCTGCTCAGCGCCTGAAGCCAGGAAAAGCCGCCGAGCGCGGCGAGCCGCGCCAGGCTGGGTCGGCGGACCGAGCGCAGCAACAACAGCAGCGCGAGCGGCAGCCACTGCGCCGAGATGACGCCGACGTGCATGACGTGCTCGAACCGGAACGCGGTGAAGGCATAGGCCAGGCCCGCAAAAAACGCCCCCAGCCGTGACGGCCCGAGCTCACGCGCCAACAGGAAGGCGCCCAGCCCGCAGAGCGGATAGGTCGCGAGCAGCACCAGGTTGTGGGCGAGAAGCGGCCCGCCTCCGAGCCAGAACACGGGCAGCGCCTGGAGCGACTGGGGAATCAGGCTCTCCGTGTAGGCGAGGCTCAGCGTCTCGGGGTAGTACATGTTCGCGTCGTAGAGACCCAGCGGGTTGGCGAAGCCGCGGGTCGCCACCCAGGCGATCCCCCACACGTGGCCGAGGAGATCGTCGTTGGCGGGCGCCAGCTCGTGGAGCGCGCTCGCCCAGGGCCAGGTCATGGCCACCGTCAGGAGCAGGTAGGCGGCCAGCGCCGCCGCCGCCGAGCTCAGGCGCTCGAGCGACCGGCTTCTCGGCACGCGCGAGAGTATAAGCCGCCCGTCCGCAGCACTCGGCGTTTCACTGAACCTCGACGGATGCGATGGCCGCGGCCAGCCGCGCTCCGCCCTTCGCCACGGCCGCATTGGCGAAACGCAGGCACAACCAGTTCTCCCCGGGCGTGACGTGCGCCTCCGGCACCGAGGTCCGGAGCACGGTCCAGGTCTCGGGCAACTCAGCGACGGCGACGACCCGGTCGTTGAACCGGACCGTCACGGTCTGGGGTTGGGTGGCCGCCGGGGCCCGAGCCCTCAACGTCAAGTCCATGTCGAAGCGTCCATCCACCGGGATGCGCAGGCAGGACTCCGGTGGCAGCGCCCAGCGGAACGGGACCTCGCCCGGGCCGCAATAACCGGGGGACCATTCGCCTCGGAGCTCGCGTTTGTCCACGAAGCCCAGCCTGACCACGCCGCCACGATTGAACCGCGAGAACATGTATTCGGCCGAGAGGATCTTGTAGGCGAGCGCGCCCCCGGCATCCCCGGCGACGGCGCGGCCCAGGTCCTGCGCCAGGAGCCGGGCCTGCCGCGCCTGATCAGCCACGACACGCTCGAGAGGCAGCGCCTGGGGATAGTGGTGCTGGCGGAACAGGGCGATCTGGCCCAGGTTCCACACTCCGAGCAGGCACACGAAGGTGATGGCGGGGAGCCGCGGATAACGTTTCACGGCCGCCGCGCTGGTGTCGATGACGCGCGCCAGGCCCAGTGCTACCAGGGGGAACGCCAGATCGAAGCGGCGCGCGCCGTACGCATCGCCGGCCGCCCAGTCCGCGACGCCGCCGTTGACCCAGGCGGTGGCGAAGAAGACGGCGAGAGCGCCGCCGTGGAGCAGCGGGTCGGACCGAAGGCCGCCGAGGAGCCCGACCACGCCGACGAGCGCGACAGGGGACCAGGTCAGCAGGCCATGGTCGGCGGAGACGAGCACATCAACGAGGTGGGGCGCGGACCAGTCCAGGAAGCCGCGGCCCTGGGGCATGGTGAGGAACGAGCCGTAGCTGAGTCTCCACGCGATCATCTGGGGAGCGAAGGCCAGCACCGCGAGCCCCGCCCCGGCCCAGATCCACCGCGCGGGGACTCCCCGGGCCAGCGCCAAGAGCCCGAGTGGAGCGACCAGCAGCAGGTACACCGCGCCCTGCCACCGCACCAGGCACACGAGCCCGAGCAGGACGCCGAGCACGGCCCAGGCCCGGAGCGACGGCGCCCGGCGGGCGGCGTCCCACGCCCACAACAAGGCGCCGGCGATGGCGAAGGCCAAGCCGTGTGCCATAGCCGGAACCACAAAGACGTAGTAAGCGATCGGAGAGGCCAGCGCGGCCCCGGCGACGGCCAGGCCGCCGGCTCCCAGCCCGTGCAGGCGCGCCAGCATGGCGCCGAGCAACCAGGCGCCGCCCACGGCGCACACCACGGTCCCCAGGGCCGGGGCCCGCCGGTACGGATCGCTGTAGCCATCGGCTGAGTGCGCCGAGGTGCCGAGCCGGCCCGAGGCCTTCACGTAAAGGTGGCTCGCGACGTAGAAGGGGCTCCACAGGAGCGGCGGACCGATCGGGCTCCAGATGCCGCGCTCGCCGCCCTCGAGAAGCCGCGAGGCACGACCGCGGCGCCCGGGTCGAGCGAGCGCGCTACGTTCGTTCTCCAGGTCGAGGTCCCGGTCGAAGAACAGCGAGCGCAGCTGAGCGTAATACGCGCGTGTGTCGGCGCGGAACTGCGGCTGCGACACCACGCTGAGACCCAGCGCTGCGGCCAGGGCGGTCGGGAACAGCAGCGCGCGCCAACCCCGGCCACGAACCAGGGCGAGCAGAAGGGCCAGGCCGACCAGGGCGAGGCCAGACGGGGCCGCGAGGACGAGTTGTGGATCGAGGACCGCCAACCCGCCGGTTGCGACCCCCGTCCACGACAGCACCGCCGGCAGCGACAGGGCGCCCCACCAGCGCCGCGGCCAGCCATCGAGAGGACGCAGCGCCACGGATCTTTTCTGCCTGCGATCCCTTATAACGCACGGCACAGCCGCGTGTGAAGCGCGGCGCTGGTCCGGGGTCGATTCGAGTCCGCGGCGTTGACGGACGCATTTCGCCGAGGGCCCATCCTCTCTACAATACCCGGTCCGCGCCGTTCCGACCGTTCACGCCGCTGAAGTCCCGGGAGACATGATGAGAAAGACGCTGGCTCTGCTCGCCGCCTTCGCCCTGACCGCCGCTGCCGCCGAGGAGAAGACGACGCCCGAGCGTCCCAAGGATCCCTTCTCGGCCGAGACCTTCGCGGGCCTCAGCTTCCGCAGCCTGGGCCCCGCGGTCACCGCCGGGCGGATCGGCGACATCGCGGTCTCGCCTCGGCGCGGTACCTACTTCGTCGCGGTGGCCTCGGGCGGCGTGTGGCGCACGACGACCTGGGGCAACACCTTCACACCGGTCTTCGACGAGCAGGCGTCGTTTTCCATTGGCTGCGTCAGCGTGGATCCGAGCGATCCCCTGACGATCTGGGTCGGAACCGGTGAGAACAACGCCCAACGCAGCGTGGCCTTCGGTGACGGCGTCTACAAGTCCACGGACCACGGCACGACCTGGCAGAACGTCGGGCTCAAGGAGTCCGAGCACATCGGCCGCATCGTGGTGGACCCGCGCGACTCGAAGGTCGTCTACGTCGCCGCCCAGGGTCCGCTGTGGCGCGACGGCGGCGACCGTGGCCTGTTCAAGACCAGCGACGGCGGCAAGACCTGGAACCCGGTCCTGAAGATCAGCGACAAGACCGGTGTCAACGAGGTGTGGCTCGACCCCCGCAACCCCGATGTGCTCTACGCTTCGGCCTGGCAGCGCCGACGTCACGTCTGGACCTTCATCAGCGGCGGCCCGGAGTCGGCGCTGTACAAGTCCACCGACGCCGGTGTGAGCTGGAGCAAGCTGGCCGGCGGCCTGCCGAAGGCCGAGCTGGGGCGTATCGGCCTTGCGGTCTCCCCCGCAAACCCCGATTACGTGTACGCGATCATCGAGTCCTCGGACAAGAAGGCCGCGGGCAGCTGGCGTTCCACCGACGCCGGCGGGAGCTGGGAGCGGCGCGGAGACTTCGTCACTTCCGGAAACTACTACCAGGAGCTGGTTCCGGATCCCAAGAACCCCGACCGGGTCTACGCCATGGACGTGTTCCTGAAGGTGAGCGAGGACGGCGGCAAGACGTTCAAGAGCCTCGGGGAGAGGGAGAAACACGTGGACAACCACGCGTTGTGGATCGACCCTGCCCACACGGAACACCTGTTGAACGGCAACGACGGCGGCCTGTACGAGAGCTGGGACCGCGGCCAGAACTGGGAGTTCAAGCCCAACCTCCCGATCACTCAGTTCTATCGCGTCAGCGTGGACAACTCGGAGCCGTTCTACCAGGTCTACGGCGGCACCCAGGACAACTTCACGCTGGGCGGCCCCTCGCGCACGCGCACCGCCCACGGCATCCGCAACTCCGACTGGTTCGTGACGTTGTTCGGCGATGGCTTCCACATCCAGGTCGATCCCGAGGACCCCGACGTCGTCTACACCGAGATCCAGTACGGCGGCCTGGCGCGTTTTGACCGCAAGACCGGCGAGAAGATCGACATCCAGCCCCAGCCCGGGCCCGGCGAGGATCCGCTGCGCTTCAACTGGGACTCGCCGCTGCTGCTGTCACCCCACTCCCGCACCCGGCTCTACTTCGCGGCCCAGCGCCTGTTCCGCAGCGACGACCGCGGCGACACTTGGCGGGCGGTCTCACCCGACCTCACGACGCAGACTGACCGCAACAGGCTCAAGGTGATGGGGCGCGTGTGGAGCGTGGACGCGGTGGCCCGGAACCAGTCCACCTCCTTCTACGGCAACATCGTGGCCCTCGACGAGTCGCCGCAGCTCCAGGACCTGCTCTACGTGGGCACCGACGACGGCCTGGTCCAGGTGAGCGAGGACGCCGGCGGCGCGTGGCGGAAGCTGGAGCGTTTCCCGGGTGTGCCGGAGCGCAGCTATGTCGCGGACCTTCACGCCTCGCCCCACGACGCCAACCTCGTCTACGCTGCCTTCAACAACCACAAGATGGGCGACTTCAAGCCCTACCTGCTGAAGAGCACCGACCGCGGGCGCAGCTGGACTTCGATCGCGGCGGGCCTGCCCGAACGCGGTCCGGTCTGGAGCGTGCTCGAAGACCCGGAACAACGCGGCCTGCTCTTCGTCGGCACCGAGTTCGGCGTGTTCTTCTCGCCGAACGCCGGTGCCCGGTGGGTCCAGCTCAGGGGTGGCCTGCCGACCATCGCCGTGCGCGACCTGGTGATCCAGAGACGCGAGGGCGACCTCGTGCTGGGCAGCTTCGGGCGCGGCTTCTACGTCCTCGACGACATCACGCCGCTGCGCCGGACCACGGCCGCCCTGTTGGCGAGCGAGGCGGCCTTGTTCCCAGTGCGCCGCGCCTGGATGTACGTTCCCGAGGAGCCCCTCGGCCCCGCGGGCCGCGGTTTCCAGGGCGCCAGCTTCTTCATCGCGGACAACCCGCCCTTCGGCGCGGTCTTCAGCTACTACCTCAAGGACGAGCTGAAGACGCTCAAGAAGCAGCGCCAGGACGAGGAGTCGAAGATCGCCGAGAAGGGCGGCGACGTCGCCCAGCCCACCTGGGAGCAACTCGAGAAGGAGGCAAGCGAGGAGGCCCCGGCGATCCTGCTGACGGTCCAAGACGAGGGTGGCAACGTCGTGCGGCGCCTCAGCGGCGAGACCAAGGCCGGCTTCCAGCGCGTGGCGTGGGACCTGCGTCTCCCGCCGCCGGATCCGACGTCCCTGAAGCCGTTCGAGAGCGAGGCGGTCTGGATCACCCCGCCCGTAGGGCCACTCGCGTTGCCGGGTCGATACACGGTCAGCCTGGCGAAACGTGTGGGCGGCGTCGTGACGCCGCTCGGAGACCCGCAGGGCTTCGACGCCGTGGCGCTCGGCGCCGCAGGCCTGTCCGAGCCCGACCGCAAGGCGCTCCAGGCCTTCAGCCGGAAGACCGCACGCCTGCAACGGGCGGTGCTCGGCGCCGACGAAGCGGCGGACGAGGCGGCGACACGACTCGAACACCTGAGGAAGGCCCTCGACGACGCCCCGGGGGCAGACCTCGGGCTGATGGACGACGCGCGCGCGCTGGAGTCGCGGCTGCGGGGCCTGAAGCTCAAACTCTCGGGAGGGACGGCGAAACAGGCCTACCAGGAGCCGGTTCCGCCCCCGATCTCGGCGCGCGTGGCGTCGATCGTGGACGGACACTGGCGCACCACACAGGCGCCGACGAACACGCAGCGGCGCGCGTACGAGATCGCGGTCGCCGAGTTCGAGCCGCTGCTCGCGGAGCTGACGCAGCTGCTCGGGACCGACCTCGCGTCGCTCGAACAGCGGGCCGAGGCCGCTGGCGCGCCCTGGACTCCTGGGCGCGTGCCGCGCTGGTCGAAGGAGTAGGTGCGCCTCCCGCCCTGGGCCCCGCTGTCCGCCGTTTATGGGTCCGGCTTCGTCCAGGGGCTCACCCTGGTGAGTTTCCCGGCGAGCAGTGAGGCCCTGAAGCGCCTCCACGGGTTCACGGACGCGGAGTACGGGGCGATCTTCCTGCCCCAGGTGGCGCTCGTGGTCCTGGGTTCGGTGGCGGGTGGGGTGCTGGAGGCCCGCCTCGGCCTGCGGCGGCTGCTGTTGGCCGCGCTGGCCAGCGCGTTCCTTTCCCAGGTCCTTCTGGCGGGCAGCCTGCGCTCCGACGCCGAGGCCCCTTACGCGCTAGTGCTGGGCGGAACGGCGCTTCTGGGTCTGAGCTTCGGCCTGGGCGCCGCGCCGCTGAACGGCCTGCCCCCGCGCTTGTCCCACCTGAGTCCGGAGGCGTCGATCACCGTGCTTCACACCCTCATGGGCGCCGGCCTCTCCCTGAGCCCGCTCCTGGCAGCGCGCCTCGCCGTCGCGGGGTCACTCGCCGACTATCCTCTCGTTCTCGCTGGCCTCTGCGCCACGCTGATGTTTCCCGTGCTTCTCATGCCGCTGCCGGTCGAGCCTGCCTGGGACGCTGCGAGACCGCGCACGGCGCGCCCCTGGGGAGCGGGGGCCGTCTGGCTGTTCGTCGCCATCTCCGCGCTCTACGGCGTGGCCGAAGGCACTCTTGGGAACTGGGTCCTGCTCTACCTCGCCGAAGATCGCGGCCTGCCCATGGCGACGGCGTCGCTCGCGCTCTCAGCCTTCTGGGCCAGCCTGGCCGGCACCCGGCTGGTGGTGGCCGTCAGCCTGACCCGCGTCGCGCCCCGCAACTTGTGGCTCCTGCTGCCGGCGCTGATGGCCGGCGCCTTCCTCCTGGTTCCACTGGCCCACGACCCGGTTTCTGCGGTCGCCATCTTCGCGGTGGCCGGCGCGACCTGCTCGGGTGTGGTGCCGCTGACCGTGGGCCTCGCCTCGCGCCGGTTCCCGGAACACGGCCCCTGGGTCTCGGCCCTGGTGGTGGGCGGGATCACGGTGGGCGTCGGAGCCGGTTCGATCGCGATCGGGCGGTTGCGCTCGCTTTTTCCGCTCGAGTCGCTCTATGCACTCTCCACGGCCTGGCCGCTTTCGATCCTCGGGCTGATCGCGGTCCTGATCCGTCGCCGCGACGTTCCGGCCTAGGCGGCCTTCTGAACAGGCAGGATCTGGCGCAGCGCGCGCAGGAAGGCCGCCGTCTCGTCCTGCGTGCCGATCGTGACCCGCAACCAGGACGGCATGGCGGCGAAGCGGCGCCCGACCAGGATCTTCTTCTCGCGAAAGGCTGCGATCACCGGCGCCACGTCGCGCCCGACCTCGAACATCAGGAAGTTCGCCTCGGAGGGAATGATGCGCCGGCCGTCCCTCTGCAGCTCCGCGACCAGCCAGCGCCGGGTGCCGTTCATGCGTTCGCGCTGGCGTTTCACGTGGGCGGCCCCCTTCAGGCTCTCCCGGCCGGCGGCCAGCACGGCCGCGTTGAGGTTGCCCCAGAAGCCGTGCTCACGGATCTTCTTCGCGTTGGCCTCGGAGCAGAGCGCGTAGCCCAGACGCAGGCCCGCCATGCCGTGGATCTTGGAGAAGGTGCGCGCCACGATCAGGTTCGGGAAGCGGTCGAGGACCGTGTCCATGGAGCGGTAGTCCGGGTGCTCGACGAAGTGGTGGTACGCCTCGTCGACCAGCACCACCGCCGACGGGGGCACGCGCGCGAGGAACTCCACGAGGGCGTCCGCGCCGACGATCGTGCCGGTGGGGTTGTTCGGGTTGCAGACGTAGACCAGGGCGGTGCGGGCGTCGCAGGCCCCGGCCATCCGGGGCAGGTCATGGCGGAAACCCTCGTCCAGGGGAACCTTGACGGCCTCCCCGCCGTGCACACCCGCGTACTCGAGCACCGACTCGAAGGTGGGCTCGGCGGCCACCACCGTCCGGCCGGGCGCGAGGAATGCGGCGTCGCACAGGCGCAGGATCTCCGCCGAGCCGCAGCCCAGCACCACGCGCGAGGTCGCGATCTTGTGGTGCTCGGCGATCGCGTCGGCCATCTCCTGCTCGAGGGCGTCGGGATAACGCGCCGCCACATCCTGGGCCCCCGCCATGGCGCGCCGCGCCGGAGCAGACGGACCGTACGGGTTCTCGTTGGAGTTGAGCTGGATGAGGTCGCTCGGTTCGCCCTTGAGCAGGCTGGCACGGGCGAGGCGCGGCGCGGTCGCGAAGGCTCCCGCGGCGGCAGCCAGGGACGCGGCGAAGCGGCGGCGGGATACGGTTGGCTTCTGCATGCCGCATGATACGCCCGGGCGGGAATGAGGCTCTCGTGGCGGCGTTCCCTGAACTGATGTTGTTGCCTGTTCTGCTCGCCGCCAGCCTCTCGGCGGCCCCTCCCTTCCCCTCGCAGCATCCCCAGGACTGGATCGGCCCACCCCAGTCGTGGCAAGCGCTGCGCGGCAAGGTCGTGGTCCTCGACGTATGGACCTTCGGTTGAGTCAACTGCGTGCGCACGCTCCCCTGGGTCAGGGGGGTCCACCAGAAATACGGACCCAGGGGCGTCGTCGTCATCGGTGTGCACTCCCCAGAGTTCGGCTTCGAGAAGAAACGTGACGCGATCGAGGCCGAAGTGAAGCGCCACGCCCTGGTGTACCCCAACTACCTCGACCTGGACCTGGCCTATTGGAACGCCCTCAACAACCAGTACTGGCCGACCACCTACCTCGTGGACAAGTGTGGTCGCCTCCGCGGCAAGCACATCGGCGAGATCCACGCGGACCGGTCGAGCGGCCGTGAGATCGATGCCGGGATCGAGGCGCTGCTGGCCGAGACGCCCGCCTGCAAGACGCCCTGAGTTCAGGATCGCGGCCGGGGCCGTGGCCTGCGGTGCCGGGACGAGACGCCCGTAGAATCTCGCGCATGAGACTGCGTCTGCTCGCCGCAATTCACCTGTTCGCAGCGCTGCCGGCCCTCGCGGCCGAGGCGCCCGCGTCCATCGCCGCATACACCGCCGGCCTCGAGCGCCGGGAGGGTTTCGTGCCCTTCTACTGGGATCCCGCGAAGGGCCGGCTGCTGCTGGAGGTGGCCCGGCCCGGTGAGGAGTTTCTCTACGGCGTGGGGCTCGCCGGCGGCGCTGGGATCCTGGAGGCCTCCCTGGATCGCGGCCAACTCGGCGAGCTGGCCCTGGTGCGCTTCGAGCGTGTGGGGCCGCGCGCCCTGCTCCACCAACTCCAGACCCGCCATCGCAGCGGCGTGAAGGACCGCGAGCGCAGCCGGGTGGTCGCGGAGTCCTTCCCCTCGGCGGTGCTGGCGGCTTTCGACGTGGTCGCCGAGGAGGGCGGCCGCCTGCTCGTCGACGCCACCAGCTTCCTGCTCAAGGACACGGTGGTGGTGCCGATCCTGCAGGCGGCCGGGCAGCAGGGCTGGCAACAGGACCTGGCGCGTTCGGCGTTCCGCTTCGACCGGACGGGGGCCTTCCCGCTGAATACCCAGATCGAGGTGCTGGCCACCTTCAGCGCCGAGCGGCCCCCGGACGGCGTGGCCGACGTCTTGCCGGACGGCCGCAGCATGTCCCTGCTGCTCAACCACACCTTCCTGAGGTTGCCCGAGCCGGGGTACGAGCCGCGCGACCAGGACCCGCGCATCGGCTTTCTGGTCGAGCGCCGACTCGACCACACCGCACCCCTCTCGGAGCCCATCGAACGTTACGTTGCCAGCCGCTGGCGCCTCGAGAAGAAGGACCCGCTGAGGGCGCCCTCCGAGCCCGTGCGGCCGATCCGGCTCCATCTCGACCGCGGCATGCCGGAGCCGGAGCGCACGGCGGTGAAGCAGGCCGCGTTGTGGTGGAACCACGCCTTCGAGGAGGCGGGCTTCGAGAACGCGATCGTGGTCGAGGACCTGCCGGAGGGCGCCAGCTTCCTCGACGCGCGTTACTCGGGCATCGAATGGATCAACCGCGCCGAGCGCGCGTGGTCCATCGGCGAGTACCGCACCGATCCGCGCACGGGCGAGATCCTGCATGGTGTCGCCCGCATCGACTCCCACCGGCGTCGGACGACGGCCCGGCAGTGGCAAAACACCCGCGTCCGGGGCCGCGCCTGTGGGGCCGGGGACTCCCCCGACCTCGGCTGGTTGGCGCCGCTGGCGGCGAGCCCCTTCGACGACGAGGCCGGCCTGGTGCTCGCGCGCCTGCGTTATCTCTCGGCCCACGAGGTGGGCCACGTGCTGGGCCTCGACCACAACTGGGCCGCCACCACCTTCGGCTGGGGCTCGGTGATGGATTACCTCGGGGCCAACATCCAGGCGCGTGATGGCCAACTCGATCTCTCGGACGCCTACCCGACCGACGTGGGCTCCTACGACCGTCTGATGGTGCGGTGGGGCTACACGCCGGGCCTCGATGGAGTCGCCCTCGACCAGATCGTGGCCGCGGGTTACGCCGCGGGCAACGTGTACCCGTTGACCAGCGACCCGCGCTGGGCCGAGTACGACTGGGGCCCCGACCCCGTGGCGTGGCTGCGGACGACGCAGCAGGTGCGGCGCGTCATCCTGGACCGCTTCGGCGCCGCGCAACTTGCAGCCGGAGCGCCCATCTACGACCTCGCCCTGCGCTTCAACCTCGCGTACCTGTACCATCGTTTCGGGATCCAGGCGGCCCAGCAGTACGTCGGCGGCCAGTTCCAGACCAACGCGATCGCGGGCGACGGACAGGCGCCCACGTCCTGGGTCCCGGCGTCGAAACAGAAAGAGGCCCTCGAGTTGTTGCTCGTGGCGTTGTCACCCGACAACCTCGACATGCCGGACCGCGTCGCGGCCGAGCTCGTCGCCGCGCCCAGCGGACGCCGGCCGACGCGCGAGCGCTTCGTTTCCGAAGCCGGAGCGACCTTCAGCCCGTTGTCCGCGGCGCGTTCCCTGGCCGGGCTGATCGTGGGCCCGCTGCTGGAACCCGAGCGGGCGGCGCGACTGACGCTGGCGCCTGGTCACGACGCGCTGGGTTTCGAGGACATGCTGCGGCGCCTGGTGGCCGCAACCTGGGACGCGCCGGCGGACGCCGCGCCGCGCCTGGCCGCGCTGAGGCGTGTCGCGCAGCGCAGCGTACTCGAGGGGATGTTGTCCCTGGCCGCGAGCCCCGCGGCGTCCCCCGAGGTGCGCGCAGCGACCATGGCGAGCCTCACCAGCCTGCGGGCCGAGCTCAAGCTCCGGACCAGCTCCGACCCGGCGACAAACGCCCACCTGAGGCTGGCGGGGCGCGACCTCGCAGAGTTCCTGGACCATCCGGGCTCGCGCAAGGCGCCCGCGCGGGTGACGGCGCCGCCGGGCCGGCCGATCGGCTAGCTGACCCCTCCGCAGTCCGAGACGCGGCTGCTCTGGTCCGCAGCCGCGGACTCGGCTGCACGCCTGCCCTCGGCGATGCAGTCCGGAACGCCGGTGACACGAAGCCCGGCTCCGATCATGTGCAGCCCGGGCACGGCGGCCAGGCGCGCATCGAGCTCCGCCACCCGCGCCAGGTGGCCCACCTCCATCTGGGGCGTGGTTTCCGGCCAGCGGAACACGCGCGCCGCCACGGGCCCGCCCCGTAGTCCGAGCACCGGCTGCAGCTCGCGTTGCGGGAGCGCCAAGAGCGCGGCGTCGTCCAGGTCCAGTGCCTTGGGGTCGCGGATGCCTCCCACGAAGGCCCGAAGCAACACGTGTCCCTCGGGCGCGCGGCCGGGGAGCTTGGACGAGGCGAAGCTGAGGGCCGCCGTGCGCAGGCCCTCCGTCGCGGGCACCACGAGCCCGTAGCCGTCGAGGGGGTGACCGACGTCCGAGCGGCGGAAACCGAGCAGGACGGCGGCCGTTGACGCGAAGGGGACGGCGCGCAGCGACGGGCCCGCCTCCGGAACGATCGGCTCGAGCAGGCCCGCCGCCTTCGACGGCGGCACGGCCAGGATCAGGCTCCGGGCCACGACGGCTCCGGCCGTGGTCTCCAGGGTGAAGTTGTCGCCGCTGCGGATCGCCCTCAGCGCCACGCCGAGGCGGAGCGCCTGCGGCGGGAGCCGGGCCAGAAGCGCGCTCACCAGTTCGCCCATGCCGCCGAGCAACGAGTGGAACGCAGCGGCGGGTGGCGCCTTCGGCCGCTGCGCGGCCCACATGCCGCGCAGCAGGCCGCCGTGTTTCCTCTCCAGCTCCACGAAGCGCGGGAAGGTGGCGCGGATCGAGAGCCGCTCCGGGTCCCCGGCGTGGATGCCGGCCAGCAACGGCTCGCCGAGGCGGTCGACACACTCCTGGCCAAACCGCCGGCGCAGGAAACTCGCGACCGATTCGTCCGCCCCGTCGCGCCGGGGCCGGATCGCAAGGTCGAGGCCCATCCGTAGCTTGCCCCAAGGGGTGAACAGCGAGCTCATCAGGAACGGCAGGATCCGCGTCGGGACCGCCAGCGCCATGCCCTCGGGCAACGCGCGCAGGCGCCGACGGTGCAGAACGTAGACCCTTCGCCGCTCCATGTCGGTCGGCACGAGGCGGTCGCCCAGGCCCAGCTCGCGACACAACGCCAGCCCGTCCGGCTTCTGGGCCAGCATCGAGTCGGGGCCGGCTTCGAAGAGGAAACCCCCTTCGGTCTCGGTCCGGATCACGCCGCCCCAGCGCTCCGTCCCCTCCAGCAGGACGAAGGACGTCCTGCGCTTGTGGAGCTCCCATGCAGCCGAGAGGCCGCTGATGCCGCCTCCCACGATCGCGACCTCGGTCCGCGTCACGCCCGCGCCGCGGAGCAGGCGTGCACGTGCTCGACCACGGCGCGCACCTGCTCGAGCGGGGTCGCCGGCAGGATGCCGTGGCCGAGGTTGAAAACGTGGCCGTTCGCGCCGGCGGCCCGCGCCAGCACGTCGTCCACCCGAGCCAGCAGGCGCTCGCGTGGACCGAGCAGCGCGGTGGGATCGAGATTGCCCTGGAGCGCGACGCCGTCGCCGAGGATCCGGCGCGCCCGATCCAGGGGCGTGCGCCAGTCCACGCCGATGACGTCGCCGCCCGCTTCGCGCTGCGCGGCGAGCAGGTGGCCGGTGCCGGTGCCGAAGTGGATCAGCGGCACGCCGAGGTCTCCCAGCGCATCGAAGATGGCCTTCACGTGGGGCATCACGAACTCGTGGTAGTCGGCCTCGTCCAGCGCGCCGATCCAGGAGTCGAAGATCTGGAGCGCCTGGGCGCCGGCCTCGACCTGCGCGCGCAGGTAGTCCGCGACGACCGCGGCCAGCATCGCCGCAAGCTGGTGCCAGGTCCCGGGGTCGTTGTAGAGCAACGCCTTGGTCCGGGCGAAGTCCTTGGAGCGACCACCCTCGATCGCGTACGACGCGAGGGTGAAGGGTGCGCCCGCGAAGCCGATCAGCGGCACCGTCAGCTCGGGGCGCAGCAGCCGGATCGCCTCCAGGACCATGCCGAGCTCCCGGCGCGGTTCGAAGTGGCGCAAGGCATCGACGTCGGCCCGGCTCCTCAGCGGCTTCGCGATCACCGGCCCCTCGCCTGCCTGGAAGTCGAAGGGGATGCCCATCGGCTCCAGGGGCAGTAGCAGGTCGCTGAACAGGATCGCGGCGTCCACGCCAAGGGCGTGAACCGGCTGCAACGTCACCTCGACCGCCAGCTCGGGTGTACGACACAACGTGAGCAGCGTGTGTTTCTCCCGCAGCGCCCGGTATTCCGGCATGTAGCGCCCCGCCTGGCGCATGAACCACACGGGCGTGCGGTCCACAGGGAGCCGGCGGCAGGCACGCAGGAAACGGTCGTTCACGGCGCGCGGATTCTACCGCGGCGCCGTTGTGCGGCCGCTTCGGCGACCCGGGCTGTCGGTCTGTCCCTCGCTGCCGATGACCAGAACGGCGCGAGGCTTGATCGCGACGCGACTCCTCGAGGGTGTTTTTCCCGTTGACCCGGGCCAACACGCCTTCTAAACTGTGGTGTCGTTCGTTGGGGTGCCCCTCATTCCGAGGGGATAAAAGGGAAGCAGGTCGAAAGCCTGCGCGGTCCCGCCACTGTAGCCGGCGAGCCCGCTGTCCACAGGCGCCAGTTGGCGCCGCCACTCGGTCCCGAATGGGCCGGGGAAGGTCGGACAGCGAGGCGACGACCCGGGAGCCAGGAAACCTGCCCCGACGTTGCCGCAGGTCCGAGGAGACTGTCCATGCCCCACTCCTTCAGCATCCTTGCCGGGATCGTCCTGTCTGCCACGGCGCTCGCCACGCAGAGCGCCACTCTTGCCGGCCGCGTCGTCAGCACGGACGGCACACCGCTGCCCCACGTGGTCCTGACTCTGCGCGGGGCTGAGACGCGTTCGGTGGTGTCGGGCCCCGATGGCCGCTTTCGCGTCCAGCTGTCCCCCGGCGAGTACGACGCGCGCGTCGATGCGCCGGGCCTGCGGCTTGCTGAGCCACGTCTTCGGCTGGGGGCCGGCGAGCAGGCCCTGGAGCTGCGCCTTGAACCCGAGCCGATCCACGAAAGCGTGCTCGTCGCGGCCACGCGCGGCGACGCCCTGCCATCGACGCTGGGCGTCGCCACCAGCGTCCTGGAGCGGGACCGAATCGAGGAGCGTGCGGCGCCCGGATTCCTCGACCTGTTGCGGGAGCTGCCCGGCGTGGACGTGGCCCGCACCGGCGGCGTCGGCGCCCAGGGCTCGGCCTTCGTGCGTGGGGGCGAGTCGCGTTTCGCCCGCATCCTGGTGGACGGCGTCCCCGTCAACCAGCCGGGCGGCCTGTTCGATCTGGGAGCCGCCTTGCCCTTCGAGCTCGAGCGGGTCGAGGTCGTGCGCGGCGCAACCAGCAGCCTGTACGGTACGGACGCCCTGGCCGGAGTGATCCACCTGGTCACGCGCCAGGCCGGCCCCGGCAACGAGCTGCGCGCGACGGCCGAAGCCGGGAGCTTCGCCTGGAGGCGCGCCGAGGCCGGCTTCTCGGGCCGAAGCGGAGGTTTCGACTGGACACTCGGAGCGCTCCGGCTCGAGACCGAGAACCACTCTCCGAACAGCGGCTTCGACGAGACGAGCGGGGCGCTCTCGGGGGGCGCGGCCTTCGGGGACGCCACCACCGCCCGCATCGTCCTGCGCGCCTTCGACTCGAGGCTCGGCACGCCGGGCCAGACCGCCTACGGGCGCCCGGACCTCGATGCCTCCTTCGAGCGCAGCGACCTCACGGGTGGTTTCGAGCTGCGGACGACGCGTGGCCGCGTGAGCCACGCCCTGCGCGCCGGCCTGGCGACGACGAACCAACTGTCCTCGAACCCCGAGGACTCGGGCGCGTTCCTTCCGACCGACGGCCGGCGCACGGGCTCCTTCACCGTCTTCGACCTCCCAAACCCCGCCGGTTTCCAGAACCACACCCAGCGTCTGTCGGCCGGCTACCAGCTCGACACCCAGACGGGTCGCCACCTGCTGGCGGCGGGCATCGAGGTCGAGCACGAACGGGGCGCGCTCGGCTCACGCGCAGCGCCGCTGCTCGAGCCGTCGCGCACCAACCTGGGCCTGTATGCCCAGGACCGCGTGGTGGTCGGCCGCCGTGTGCACCTGACCCTGGGCGGACGACTCGAGCGCAATGCCAGCTACGGCACGCGTGTGGTGCCGCGGGCGGCGCTTGCGGTGAGGCTGCGCGAGCATCTGGACGCCACGACGTTACGCGTCTCCGGCGGAGCGGGCATCAAGGAGCCCGACTTCTTCCAGAGCTTCGACGTGTCCTTCTTCGCCCGGGGCAACCCGAAGCTGAAGCCGGAGCGCAGCCGCAGCTTCGACGCGGGACTCGAGCAGCGGCTGTTCCGGAGCCGCCTGCGCGCCGGGGTCACGGCCTTCCACCACGACTACCACGACCAGATCGCCTACCAGGTCCTGGACTTCACGACCTTCGAGGGCAGCTACGTCAACCTGGGCCACACGCGGGCGCGGGGTTTCGAGCTCGAAGTGGAAGCCGCCCCGGCGGCGGGTTTCTCCTTCAGCGGCGAGTACACCTACCTCGACGGCACGGTGCTCGAGAGCGGCAACAGCTTCGATCCCGTGTACGCCGCGGGCCAGGGCCTGCTGCGCCGGCCCAAACACTCGGGTTCGCTCTCGGCGCGCGGCCGGACGGGCCGTGTCTCGGGTGGCGTCTCGCTTCTACTCGTCGGCCGGCGCAGCGACAGCGACTTCCTGGGCCTCGGCCTCACCCACAACCATGGCTACGCGCGGCTCGACGCCCGCGTGAGGGTCGTGGTCGGGCGCGGCTTCGAGCTCTTCGCAGTTGGCGAGAACCTCGCCGATCGCAGGTACCAGGAGGCGCTGGGCTACCCCGCCCTGGGCCGCAGCCTGCGGGGCGGCGTGCGTTTTTACGCGCGGCCGTGACGTCCTCGAGACCTTTCCTGTTCGGAACGGCGGGTCCATGGACCGTCGCCCTGGCAACCTTGGCCACGGCGCCGTTCACCGCAGCTGGCTTCGCCCAGGACCCGCCGCGTCGGATCGCATCACTGAACCTCTCGGCCGACGAGGTGCTGTCGGCGATCCTGCCGCCGAGCCGGCTGGTCGGGGTAACACGCTGGGCCGATGATCCGGAGTCCTCGAACGTGGTCGGCCGGGTCCCGAGCTCCGCCCGGCGTTTTCCGAAGCTCGACCTCGAGCAACTCGTGGACCTCCGCCCCGACCTGGTTGTGGTTTCCGAGTACACCGACGCCGACGTCCAGCGCCTGCTCGAGCAGTCGGGCGTCAGCGTGCACCGGATGCAAGGCCTCGCCTCGATGGCCGGCGTTCGCCAGGCCATCCTCGACCTGGGCCGGGCCGTCCACGAAGAGGACGCGGCGGCGGGCGTGGTGAGGGACTACGACGCGAAGCTCGCCGACGTCGCCCGGCGTCTGGAGGGAGCCCCTCGACCGCGGGTCTTGTATTGGTCCGGCGGCATGACCGCGGGCGCCGGAACCGCCATCGCATCCCTGATCGAATGCGCGGGCGGCGTGAACGTGGGTGGCGAGCTGGGCGTCGCGGGTATCGCGCCGCCCGGCGCCGAGCGCGCGTTCATGTCTGATCCCGACGTGGTGCTGGTCACGACCTGGCCCGACGCGGCGGCGTCGGTGCGGGCCCATCCCCTGCTGGGAGCCCTGCGCGCGGCACGCGAGAATCAGGTGCTGGCCATGCCCAACAAGCTGCTGGTCGCCCTCAGCCAGTACAGCGCCGACGCGTGCCGCGACCTCGCGTCGCGCCTCCACCCCGGCCGTTTTGGGGACCCGCGTTGAGGCTCGGCTGGGTCTTCGCGGTGCTGGTCGCGGCCGTGCTGATCGCGGTGACCAGTGCCGTGGCGATCGGCAGCGTGCGCCTGCCCATGGCGGGCCTGGTCGGATGGGCCCCCCTGGAGCCGGCCCACCAGGCGATCCTGTGGAACGTGCGCTTGCCGCGGGTGCTGCTGGCCGCCGTGGTGGGCGGAGGGCTGGCGGTTGTGGGCGCCACGCTGCAGGCCGTGTTCCGCAACCCCCTGGCCGACGCCGGACTGCTCGGCGTCAGCGCGGGAGCCGCGCTGGGCGCGGTGCTGGCCGTGAACGCGGGCTGGGTCAGCAACGTGTTCCTGGCGCTGCCGGCCGCAGCCTTCGCCGGGGCGCTGCTGGCGCTGCTGCTCGTCTATGCCCTCGCCCACCTTGCGGGCCGGCCCACGCTCCATGGCCTGCTGTTGACGGGCCTGGCGGTCTCCGCCGTGGCGAGCGCCGGGCTCTCGATGCTGCTCGTGGCCACGGAGGAGTTCCGCGTCAAGACCGTCTTGTTCTGGCTGGCCGGCGGTCTCGAGGGACGCAGCTGGCCCCACCTCGGCGTGGGCAGCGCCTTCGTGCTCTCGGGCAGCGTGTTGCTGTTCTTGCTGGCGCGGCCACTCGACCTGCTCTCCCTCGGCGAGGACGAGGCCGCATCCCTCGGCCTTCCCGTCCACGCCGCCCGCCTCGTGTTTTTCGGAGTCGCGGCTCTGGTGGCGGGAGCGGCCACCGCCGTCGCCGGTTCGGTGCCCTTCGTCGGCCTGATGGCGCCCCATGCCCTGCGCGCCGTGGTGGGCCCTCCAGCGCGACGCCTGCTGCCCGCGGCTTTCCTGGCCGGCGCCAGCCTGGTGGTCGTCGCCGACCTCGGCGCGCGCTCGTTGTCCGATCGCTACGACCTGCCGCTGGGGTCGGTCACGGCCTTCGTCGGCGCGCCCTACTTCCTGCTCGCGATCCGACGCAGCGAGGAACGCGCCTGAAGCCCGCCGCGCTCGAGGCACGGGAGGTCCACGCGGTGCGGGGCACGCGGGCGGTGCTGCACGGCGTCAGCCTCGCCTTGCGGGCCGGCGAAGCCGTGGCCCTGGTCGGCCCCAACGCCGCCGGCAAGTCCACCTTGGTGCGCGTCCTGTCCGGACTGCTGCGGCCGCGCTCCGGGGAAGTGCGGCTGCTGGACCGAGGGCTTGGCGGCTGGAGCCGCGAGGCCCTGGCCCAGCTGGTGGCCCTGGTTGCACCCGAGGACGCGGGCGCCTCCTCGCTTACGGTTCGCGACCGCGTGGCCCTGGGACGTTATCCGCATCGCGGCCCCTTCCGCCCGTTCGGGGACGCCGACCACGCGGCGGTGGCGCGCGCCCTGAGTCAGACCGGGATCGAGGACCTGGCCGGGCGACCGCTGGCCACACTCTCCGCCGGCGAGCGCCAGCTCGCGACGCTGGCCCGGGGCCTGGCGCAGGAGCCCTGTGTGTTGTTGCTCGACGAGCCCGCTGCGCACCTCGACATCGGCCACGAGCTGGCGCTGTTCCGCGTGCTCGACGAGGTACGTGCGCGCGGCGTCGCGGTGCTGGCCGTGATCCACGACCTGGCACGGGCCGCGCGCTGGGCGGAGCGCATGGTCCTGATCTCCGGCGGACGCCTCACGGCCGACGGCCATCCGGACGCCGTGCTCCAGGGCCCGGCCGCTGCCGAGGCCTTTGGCGTCAGCGTCCGCGCCCACGCGGTCCCGACCTTGCCGTCTCCCCTCTATAGCTTCGAGGCAGGCGCAAAGTGAGCAGCGGGTCCTCGCCACCCTCCGGCGGGAGCTCTAGTCTTCCCACCCCTTCGCAAACTGAGGTGGCTAGGCGTCGCCGCTGGTCCTGGCGTGGCCACGTGTTTCCCATCCGCTGGTTTGCAGGGCCGCTTCCTCAACAGCCGCCAGCCGAGGACCGGATCTGGCGCGTCCTGTCCCAGGAGGAGGCCGAGGCCTGGGTGCGGCAACAAACGTCGCGCGCTACCGGCCGCGAGAAGTACCGAGTGGCTCTTGAGAATCGGCATGGGTTCCTGGTCGCGGAGATCGATGGACAGGTCGTCGCCCGCCGCTGGGTGGGCACGGGCTGGGTGTACATCGGGGACCCGGTGTGGTCCCTGGTGCGGTTTCCGCCGGGCATGGGATATTTCTACGGCCTCTACGTCGACCCTGCCTATCGACGCCGAGGCATCAGCAAGGGAGGCGTCGCGGCGGGTCTGGCGTACGCGCGAGCCGAGGGATTGACATCCTGTGCCGTCTGGATGCACCGCTCCAACAATCCGAGTCTGCACAACTGGAGCGACCTGGGGGTCCCCTGCTTCGATACGACCCGTATCGTGGTCTCGCATCGTGGCGTTTGGTTTCCGCGCTCCCCCTGGCCACGGTTGGGCGTCACACAGGTCCGGTGGCATCTCCCGCCTGATTGAGCCGGGCGCGGTCGGGTGTGAGGCTCGCCGACCGCTGCCAAGCGTGCGGCTAGAATGCCATGGCTTCGCCATGGTCCTATTCAGTCCCGCAGGGTCCCGGGGCTTCGACGTTTCCACGCCAGTCGTGGTGTTCCGCGCCGAGAGCTACTGCGCTCTGGGACTGTTCCGCAGCCTGGGCCGCCTCGGGGTGAGGGTCTACGGAGTGGATCACTCCCCTGAAGCGTTGGGGCTCCTGTCCCGCTACTGCGCGGGGCGTTTCGCATGGGACGTCGACCGGTCGCCAGCCGAGGCGACCCTCGCATTCCTGAAGGATGTTGCCCGGAGGATCGGTGGCAGGCCGCTGCTCCTGCCGACCTTCGATACCCGGAGCCTCTTGGTCGCGAACCACAGCGAGGAGCTTGCGGAGTACTTCCGGTTCCCGCGCCCGGAGCCCGGTGCCGTCTCGAGGCTCTACGACAAACGCTCGATGTACGAGCTCTGCAAGCGCCTCGCGATCCCGACGTCGGAGACCTTGTTCCCGACGACGATCGCGGAGGCCGTCGCGGCCGCCGACCGGCTGGGCTTCCCCGTGGTCGTGAAGGCGATTGACCGCGACCGTCTGATGCGACGCACGGGACGTTGCCTCGCAATCGTCGCGCGTCGGCAGGATCTGGTCGGGGTCTTCGAGGCGCTCGACGAGCCTGGTCACCCGAACCTGATGCTGCAGGAGTTCATCCCCGGCGGCGACGACGTGGCCTGGATCCTGAACGGCTACTTCAACGAGCGCTCGGAGTGCCTGTTCTCCATGACCGGCCGCAGGCTCCGGCAGAACCCGGTACACACGGGGCTCACGTCCCTCGGAGTCTGCCAGCCGTGCCAGGAGATCGAACAGAGCACCAGGCGCCTCGTGCAGGAGGTCGGGTACCGAGGCATCATCGACGTCGACTACCGTCAGGACCGGCGCGACGGAAGCTTCAAGCTGCTAGACGTCAATCCCCGGCTGGGTGCTACTTTCCGCTTGTTCGTGGATCGCCAGGGGCTGGACGTCGCCCGGTCGTGGTACCTCGACCTCACGGGCCAGGGCGTGCCTCAGGTCCAACCGCAGTGGGGGCGGCGCTGGTTCGTGGAGGACAAGGACATCGCCTCGTGCCTCGCGTACCGCCGCGAGGGCTCGTTGGGTCTCCTCGACTGGCTCAAGTCCTACGGCGGCGTCCGGGAGGCGGCACACGTCGGGCTCGACGACCTTCGTCCCACACGGCTGTTCCTGGGGGGCCTCGCCCGGCGCGCCGGCCGAAAGGTCCGGAGCTTGCTCCCAGGAGACGCCGGAGCGGTCCGGGGCAAGCCGGAGGAGGGAAACACGCCGGAGCAGTATGATGACGGAAAGCCGTCGCCGCGGCGGAACACGAGCGCCAACCAGGGCGGTTGATGACGGACCGATGCCACGCACCGAAATCATCGAAAACTGGGCGGAACTGCAGGCCTTGGAGCCGGAGTGGAACGCCTTGCTGGCCCGCTCGCGCGCCAACAGCGTCTTCTTGACCTGGGAGTGGATCGACGCCTGGCGCGAGGCGGCGGGCGAAGCGGTCCAGCCCTTCGTGGTGACGTGCCGTGACGACCAGGGTCGGCTGCTGGCCGCCGCGCCCTTCTATCTCGCGGGCCTGCGCCTGTTGGGATGCGTGCCCTACCGCACGCTTCGCATCTTGGGCGACTACCATTCGGGCGCCGAGTACGGGGACTGGATCGTCGCTCAGGATCGAGAGGCGGAACTCTCCCTCGCCCTGGCCCGCGCCCTGGCCGTCGTGCGCCACCGTTGGGACTGTATCTGGATGCCGAACGTTGCGGGCTGGACGGGCGCTCGTGACCGCGTGCGGGCCGCCTGTGTCGGAGCCGGGTTCCGGATCCAGGAACGCCCCCGGCCCTTCTCCATGGCCGCTCTTCCCGCCGACTACGCCTCCTACTGGCAAGCCCTCTCGGGCAACGCCCGCTCGGCCATTCAACGCCAAGCGCGCCGGATTCAGGCCGCCGGGGCCCAATTCGAGGCTTGCGCCTCCAGCGCGGAGCTGGCGGCTTTCCTGGACGCCCTCGTGGACCTCAACTATCGTCGCTGGAGCTCCGTTGGCCAGCAGGGGAACTTCCATAGAAGACCTCTGGAGTTGGCCTTCTACCGCCAGTTCGCCCCGCGCGCCATGCAGCGCGGTTGGCTGCGGCTCTTCGGCATGAGGATCGGGACCGAGCTGAAGGCCGTCCAGATCGGCTACGTCTACGGCGCGAGTTTCGTCCAGTTGCAGGAGGGCTTCGACCCCGCCGCGCCCCATGGGCTTGGCAACGTGCTCCGCAGCCGCGTCATCGAGTCCTGCATTCGCGAAGGCGTTCGGACCTACGACTTCCTCGGCGGCTACACCGACCACAAGCGGCGCTGGCTCGCGACGACGCGGGCGGGCCACGACCTGCTCGCCGGCCACCGCAGCCTGAGGAACACCCTGGTGCACTCGGTCCGTTTCTGGCCCACGGGTCGCTTTCTGAGGCAGCAACCACTCGCGGCGCTGGCCGCGCGCTTGGAGGCGCACCCTGGCGCCGGCCGACTCGCGTCCGAGCGCGTCGTTGCCGGACTCGACCCGCCTCACATTCGAGGGGGCCAATGAGGTAGATTGGCGGCTCTGAGCGTTGCGCCAGACCGGTCTCCCTCCGCGCGACGGCCCAACGTGGTCCCGTGGATCTGAAGCTCGTCACCGAAACCGTCGGGCTCGAGAGCCTGCAACAGCCGTGGAACTCACTGGCTGCGGGCATGGCGTACACGAACCCCTCCCTCACTTGCGAGTGGTTCCTCGCCTGGTGGGAGGCGTTCGGAAACGCCGAGGAGTCCTTCGAGGTCGTCGCCGTGCGGGACCAGGAGCGACTGCGGGCGCTGGCGGCTCTGTGCTACGGAAGCCGACGCGAATGGGGTCTCCGCTGGCGCGTCACCGGCCTCGCGACCAACAAGCACACTCCGGCTGCGGCCTTCCTGGTCGAGGAGCCGGCGGCGCCGGCCATCGACGCCATCCTGGACCACCTGGGGCGCTGTCCCAGCAGGTGGGACATCGCCCGCTTCGATCACCTGGCGTCCGGCGAAGGGGCCCCACTGCGTCAGATCGTCGAAAGCCTGGAGCGGCGCGGCTGGCCCTACATCGTCCAGCCCACGCGGCAAGCACCCGTCCTCGACATCCTGGGCGGCTGGGACGAGTACCTGCGTTCATTGAGCCCAGTCTTCCGCGAATCGATCCGGCGCAAGCTGCGCAAGGCCGAGAAACTCGGAGCGCGGGCCTCGATCCACGCCGGCCCCCTGGAGGCGGGATCCATCGTCGAGCGTGTCCTCTCGGTGGCGGGGCGCGGCTGGGCCCATCGCATTGGGACGGCCATCGGCTCCAGCGAGCCCTTGCGACGCTTCTACCTGGGCCTCGCCGAGCGGGCCGCCGCTCGGGGCTGGCTCAGCTGCGCCTTTCTCGAGCATGACGGCGCGGACGTGGCCTTCGAGTTCAGTCTGGATTACGGCGCCGCGCGCTACAACCTCAAGATGGGCTACGACGAGCGCTACGCCTGGCTGTCCCCGGGCCTGGTGCTGCGTTGGCATGTGCTCAAGGACAGTTTCGATCGCGGGCTACGCGCCTTCCACTTCCTGGGCAGCCGCGCGGCCCACAAGGACCATTGGGCCAGGCGCTGGCAAGACCACGCCCGGGTCACGGTCTATCAGCGGCGGCCCTTGCCGCGTGCTCGCTGGTTCCTGGAAGGACCGGTCCGGCAGGGACTCCGCTCCCTGCCCCTCCTGCGGCGCGTCAAGGCGCTGATCGGCGAGCGCAGGGCGGGTGCCGCGAGGCACCGATGAGCACAGCGGCGCCGAAGGCTGCCGAACCCTAGTCGTCTCCGTACGGCCGGTGGGGGTAGCGGTACACGTGGGTGAAGTACTCGCGGTAGTCGTTGAACACGAGGCCGTGGACGCGGGCCGGGTTCAAGTGGGACAGGGCGCGCACCAGGGTCTCGCGCGGGGTGCTGCGCGCACGCACGACGACCAGCAGGCCGTCCAGCGCCTCCTGGAGCAGGACGCTGTCGGCCACGGGCGTGAGGGGCGGACAGTCCACCACCACGTCATCGAAGCAGCGCCGGCCAGCCTCGAGCAGCTGGGCCACTCGCGCCGGGGCGATCCTCTCCGGCGTGTCGGGGCTCGAGAGGCCGCCGGCCAGCAGGTAGGGACCCGCGGGGCCCAGCCGGCGCACCGGCACTGCGTCCGCGGCATCACCCTGAAGCCACTCGGAGAGCCCGCGGGTCGGCTCCAGGCCAAGGTAGCCGGCGATCGACCTCTTGCGCAGATCGGCCTCGACCAGGAGGACACGTCGCTCCGGCTCCTGGGCCATCGAGGCGGCCAGGCCCAAGGCCACCGTCGTCTTGCCTTCTCCCGGCGCCGCGCTCACCAGGCCAATGCAGCGGAACGGCGTGCGCTGCGCGATGACACGCACCTTCGCGCGCAGCACGCGGAACTCCTCGGCCAGGTAGGAACCGGGCGAGAGCGCCGCGAGCAGGGCCGGTTCGCGAGCGGCAGGGGCCGCGGCCTCCAGCTCCTCGAAAACCAAGGGGGCCTCGCCGTGGGAGCGCACCAGTTGCTCCCTACCCGCGCTGTCGGCCGATCGCCGGGTCAATCAACCCCTCCTTGCCTGCGTGCGGCCGAGTGGCCCGACGGCCCGCGGGCCGCCCTCGACGTGGGGCAACGTGACCAGGATCGGGAACGGCACGCTGGCCTCGAGCTCCCGAGGATTCTTCAGCGAAGGATCCAGGAACTCGGCGGCGAGGGCGGCCCCGAGGCCGAGCAGCAGGCCCGCGAGCACGCCCCCGAGCAGGAAACGCCGGCGATCCGGAAAAAACGGCCGCTCGGGGAGGGAGGCCGGATCCAGGATCCGGAACTGCTGGCCCTGGCTGATCCGCTCCAGGTTCTCGGCGCGCTCGGTCTCCATCTTCTTGTTGAGCAGCACCAGGTAGTTCTCGCGCAGGGTGGCGTGGTCGCGTGTCAGGATCGTCAGCTCCTGCTCGATCCGTGGCGCCTGCTCGACCCGATCCTGCCAGAGCGCGATCCGCTCCTCCAGATCGCGGCGGCGGCTTCTCAACGAGTCGATGTCCAGGCGCGCCTTGTCGAGTGCCGGGTCGCTGGGGACCGGAGTCTCCTTGGGGGCCTCCTCGGAGAGCCGACGCTCGAGCCGCTCCACGCGCGTCATCAGTTGGCGCACGTCGGGATGGTCTTCGGTGTAGCGCCCGCGCAAGGTCGCCAACTGAGTCCGCAGCGCGGTCAACTCGCCGCCGGTGTCCACGCTGCCCACCGACAGGTTCCGCTCGAGCAACGCGATGCGGTCCGCGGCGGCGCGAATCGTCTCCTCCAGCGCCTGTTTGTCCACCTGCAGCCGCTGCAGTGTCGCGAGGTTCGCGCTCATCTGCTCGGGCAGCCGGCCCATGTTGCGCTCCTTGAACCGGCGGATCGCAGCCTCCTGCTCCTCCAGGCGGCTGCGCGCCTCCTGAAGCTGCGTCTCCATGAAAGCTGCGGCGCCCGCCACCTGCTGGGTGCGGCTGTCGCTGGTCTCCTCGATGAAGAGGCCCGACAGGCGGTTCGCCACGTCACGTGCCTTCTCCGGGTTGGTGTGCACGTACTCGATGCTGAAGGCGTCGTTCCCCTTGACGTTGATCGCGATCGCCGCGCGCATCTCCTCGACCATGTTGGAGAGGGCCGAAGGCTCGGTCTGCATCTCCGGGTAGGGGTCGAGTTCCTCGATCACACGCTCCAGGCGCGTGCGGCTCAGGATCTGCTGTCGCACGGTCTGGAACTGGCGCGTGGTCGAGTCGGTCGTGACCCGGCGCACGAGCGAGTCGGGGAGCTGCTCGGCCTCCACCAGGATCAAGGTGGAGGACCGGTACTGCTCCGCGAAACCGAAGCTCACCGCGACGCTCAAGAGGACGGCGATCACGAACGTCGTTCCCACGAGCCTGGGCCGCCTGAGCGGCGCCTCCAGGTAGCCGACCAGCTCCGGCGCGTGTTTGGGGTCCTCCGGCATCCTGGGCTCCCAGCCGGCCTCCCCGGAACCTCCGTGGGCCGTCGTCACGGGACGACCACGGTGTCGCCGGGTTTCAGCACGATGTTCTGGTCCAGGTCCTCGCCGCCTTCGATCTTCTTGTAGTTGACCGGGATCGAGGACGAGCCGCGCGGGCCCTCCCGGACCACGAGGATCTTCTCGGTCTTTGCGAACTCGAGGAAACCTCCCGCGAGAGCCAGGGCCTGCAGCAAGGTCATGCGGCTCGAGAGCGGCACCGCGCCCGGCGTCCGCACGTGGCCGATCACGAACACGCGGAGGCTGCTGGCCTGTGACACCGCCACGCTGACCACCGGCGCCTCGATGAAACGGGACAGTCGCTCGGCGAGGTCCCGGCTCAGATCTTGCGGGGTGCGGCCGCCGGCTTCGACGTCTCCGAGCAAGGGCACCGTAATGCGCCCGTCGCGACGGACGATCATCTCGCGGGAGAGCTCCGGCTCCTTCCACACGAAAACCTGGAGGGTGTCTCCCGAGGCGATCGTGTACTCGGAAACCACGTTTGCGTCGGCCGCGGGTTCCGGGCCGGCTTGGGCCTCGACGCTGGCCGACGACCACCCGACGACGGCCGACACGAGCAGGCAAGGGCACATCCCCGGACGGCTCGTCGACGCCTTCATCCTCGATCCCTCCTGCGGCCAGGTCTCACTGAATTGCCCGATCCTGGGATCCGAAGGGCAGGCCAGTCACCTCGCCACGTCGTCTCGAAGCCGATTCCCATCTCTGGAGGGCTCTTGCCGGGAGGATCGACCTTGTGCAGCGCGCGTCAGTCTAGCGGAGGCGCCCCAGCGCCGCAAGGGCGGCCACCAGAACCGGGGCCGTCCGTGCATCACTTGGAGCCCCGCCGCGCCAAGGCCTGGCGGATCTCGCCGACCAGCGCCTGTTCAGTGGCCGTACGGTGGGGCACCCCCACGCCATCGAGGACCTCGCCGATGCGCCCCGAAGGCAATCGTGACACGCGGGCGGGCTCCGGAACCGGGTACGGTCCCCCGGCCGCCCGCGCCGTCGGCGTGGTGAAGCAGTTGAGGTCGGCATGCGCCCGTCCGAGGGGCAGGAGGTTGTCTTCGAACCACAGCTGCATCGCCGTCACGCGCTCGCGCGGGCTAGAGTTGCCGCGAGGGGTTTCGCCGAAGACGCAACCCGAATCGGGGGCGCCCTTTTCGAGGAACGCGTTCCCGATCACGTTGACGGGGCTCGTGGGCAGGTCCTCCGAGCCACCCTTGAAGCGCAGACCGTAGCCCCCCTCCCTGCTGCGCCAGCCATAGACGATGTTGTTGACGTACTCCATCTCGTACACGCCGTTGACCAGCTGCGGCTGGCGCTCGCCGTTGTGCGCATACACGTTCCGATACCAGGACAGCCGCTGTCTCGGCCAGCGACGTGATGAGGTTCGTTTGTAGCTGATGGTCTGCGGCTGGTAGTTCTCGTAGACGAGGTTGTGGGCGAAGGTGACGTCCTGGACGTCGCCCCAGAGGTCTGCCCCCGAGTCGGCAGCGCGTGTAATCGTGTTCCAGGCGAACACCAGGCGCCGCACCCCGCGGGGGTTGTCGACGGGACCGGTGCGTGGTGTGCTCTGGTCCGGCGCTGCGTCGCCATCGATGACGAACACGGCCTCCGTCTGGCAACTCGAGGGGGCCGAATCAGGCTCCCAGCGCCCCACACCCCTGAGGCCCATCACCACCAGGTCCTCGCCGGCACCGATCACGACGCCGTTCCAGCAGCCCGGCTCCTTGCGGAGCGTGATCCCAGGCGCGGGCGCCGAGCGGGCGTCGACGGTCAGCCTCGCCCCCTTCAAGAAGAGAGTGGACCTGAGGGTGATGGTGCCCGACACCTCGAAAATCACGGTTCGCGGTGTCCCGGTGCGACTCTCGACACCCGCACGCAGGCTGCCCGGACCCGTGTCGGCGAGGGATGTGACGCGGTAGACCTCGCCATCGGCCCCCCCGCGGCTGGCGGCGCCGTACCCCTGCACCCCCGCCGTGGAGCCCTCCTTCAGGGCGGGCGTCCGGCCGGGCGACTGCGCCGGCGCGGCGGTCGCAAGCCAGGGGAGCAGCAGGCCGGCCCAGCCCGCACGGAAGCCCCAACCGGATCGCCGATGCGCCATGTTATCCTCCACCAGTATCACGAGCGGGCCGTCCGTGATCTCTCCGTCGGACCCCCAGGTGGCCGTGCCGTAGTGAGCCAGCGCGACTCACGCCTCGCGAATCCATGAAACAGCTGCTGCAGAACCTGCGAGACGGGTCGTTCACGCTGCTCGAGTCGCCGCCTCCCGCGCGACCGGCGGGCTTCTTGCTCGTTTCGAACCGCGCCTCGGTGATCAGCTCGGGCACCGAGCGCAGCACCGTCAGGGCCGCCCAGGCCAGCTTGTTGGGCAAGGCGCGCCAGCGGCCGGACAAGGTTCAACAGGTCCTGGACAACATCAGGAGGGAAGGGCTGTGGGCCACGGCCCGCAAAGTGCGGGAGAAGCTGGACCAGCCCAAGTCCCTCGGGTACTCCTGCGCCGGCGTCGTGCTCGAAACGGATCCAGCGAGCGAGCTTCGAACGGGCGATCGGGTCGCGTGCGCGGGCCAGGACTACGCCTCCCACGCCGAGCTGGTCGTGATCCCGCGCAACCTCGCGGTCCCCCTGCCCGAGGCCTTGTCCTTCGAGGAGGGCGCCTTCGTGGCCCTCGGGGCCATCGCGCTGCAGGGCGTCCGCCGCGCGGGGGTCACGGTCGGCGACCGTGTGCTCGTCATCGGGCTGGGCCTGCTGGGCCAACTGACTTGGCAGTTGCTCGAAGCGAGCGGCTGCCTCGTGATCGGAACCGATGTCTCCCCCGCCGCGGTGGAGCGGGCCCGGACCCTGGGCCTGGGCAAAGCCCTCGCCCGCAGCGACGACGTGACGGGCCGGTGCGCAGAGTTCACCGAAGGACATGGCGTGGACGCGGTGATCATCACGGCATCCGCCGACAGCCCGGATCCCCTGGAGCTGGCTGGAGCCGCTGCCCGCGAACGGGGACGCGTGGTCGTCGTGGGCCTCGTGCCGATGGCCGTGCCGCGGGAGCCGTATTACCGCAAGGAGCTGGACCTGGTGATGAGCCGCTCCTACGGCCCGGGGCGTTACGATCCGGAGTACGAGGAAGCGGGGCTCGACTACCCATACTCCCAGGCCCGCTGGACCGAGGGCCGCAACATGAGCAGCTTCCTCGAGGCCGCGGCGCGGGGCGCCGTGAAGCTGCTGCCGCTGATCACGCACCGGTTTGCGATCGAGCGCGCTCCGGAGGCCTACGAGATCGTCTCCGGCCGCAATCCCGAGCCGCACCTGGCCATCGTGCTCCAGTACGCCGATTCCCCCGACGCCCCCGTCAGGATCGTGCTGCGCGACGGCGCGGGGCGCCCCACGCCCGGGCGCCTGAGGCTCGGCTTCGTGGGGGCCGGCTCCTTCGCCCGCAGCTACCTGCTGCCCCATCTGGCGAAGGAGACGAATGTGGAGCTGTTGGCGGTCGCGACGGCCCACGGCCACAGCGCCCTGGACGCCGCACGCAAGTTCGGCTTCGCCGAGGCTGCGACCGACGCCCAGGCCCTGGTGCGGGACCAGCGCGTGCAGGCCCTGTTCGTCGCCACACGCCACGACCTCCACGCTCCCCTCGTGGCCGCGGCACTCGACCACGGCAAACACGTCTTCGTCGAGAAGCCGCTGGCGATCTCCCGGCAGCATCTGGCGGAGCTGCTGCCAAGACTGAGCTCGACCGACCGCATCGTGCAGGTCGGCTTCAATCGGCGCTTCTCCCCCCTGGCCGTGGCCCTCAAGCGCAGCCTGGCCCTCTCCACCGCGCCCAGCCAAATCACCTACCGCGTCAACGCCGGACCCCTGCCGGAGGATCACTGGCTCATCAGCCCCGAGCTCGGAGGTGGGCGCATCGTTGGCGAGGCTTGTCATTTCGTGGACCTGATGCAGTTCCTGACCGACGAGACGCCGCAGCGCGTGACGGCACTGGCCTTCGGCGGCGAAGCGCAAGGCTCGACCGCGGTGCTACTGGAGCTGGCCGGGGGCTCGATCGGAACACTCGTGTATCAGGCCAACGCCAGCCCCCGGCTCCCCAAGGAGCGCCTGGAGGTGGCACGCTCTGGCCGCATCGGGATCATCGACGACTGGAGAACGCTGGAGATCTTCGAGGGTCGAAAGAGGATCCGAAAGCGCGCCTCCGGCCAGTGGAAGGGCCATGCTGAAGAGATCCAGGCATTCCTCGAAGCGGTTGCGACGGGACGGCCTGCCCTGTCGATGGAGAGCCAGATCCTCACCACGGCGGCCACCTTCGCCGTGCTCGAGTCGCTGGCCTCGCGGAATACCGTCACGATCAGGCCGTGACGTGAACTCACCATCCCAGGTTGTAGGAGACCTGGATGTTGGGCCGATGGGCCGAGGCGCGGTCGCGGCTGGTGTCGAAGGCCCGCGTTCGCCTCTGATACACGTATCCGGCGAATAGACTCAGGTCCCGAGTGGCCTGGAAACTCAGGCCGGCCTGACCTTTCTGAGCCTCCAGCTCGTCGGTCCTCACGAAGGCGCCTACGGCGTGTACGTAAGTCAAGCCGGCGTTGACGCCCAAGCGCCGACCGAGCCGGTGCTGTAGGTTCCAGTCCAGGCTGTCGTTGGTCGTTTCGCGGCCCAGGCCAAAGGTCTGGCGTATCCGACGTTGATACTGGAGGCTGATGCTTCCACGCTGGAGCCGATACACGAGGCCGGCCGAGCCGACCAGGCGGGTCGCGGTCCGCCCGGCGGATCGGACGTGGCCGATGCCACCCGACACGCTCAGCTGGGTACGCGCTCCAGCCGCCTGGCTCAAGCCGAGGCTGGCGGAGTGGACCTGGGATACCTCCCGCGTTCGGTCGTTCTTCTGGAAGTCGTAAGCGAGCGTGGCGCCCGTCCGGGCGGAGAGGCGGCGCGCGAGCGTCGCTCCCGCACCCAGCCGCCGCCCATCGACCAGCGTCGGGTCGGCATAGTCATTCACATCGTGCAGTGTGATCAGGTCGAGGCTAGTGGTCGCGGACAAGCCAAGGGCCAGACCCAGCCTGGCGCGGTTGCGCCGGAGCGCCGAGAGTTGCAGCAGCGTGCCGTCCTCGGCGAGGTCCACGACCTCGTTCGTGTAGGTCGAGATGAAGGCGTCGGAGAAGATGAGCTGGGCGCGTGGCGATAGGCGGCTGGCGAGTTCCAGGCTTCCGGCGTAGTGCCAGCGATCGCGGTCCGGCCTTTCCAGATACCAAAGCCGGCCCCCCGTCGCCGAAAGCGTGGCCGTGGTGCGTTGGCCACGAAACCTCCGCGCCAACACGGCAGTCGCCGAGGTCAAGAAGTCCTCGGGGTTGGGATCCGAGCGGAGGCGGACATTGGTGTCGTAGGTCTCGCGCAGCCTCAGGCTGAGCTGCCAGGCGCCGGGTTGCTGGGCCCCCGCGCAGGTGCCTAGAAGCAGGAGCAACGCCCCGGTCTTGCCCGCTCCGCGAAAGCCCACGCTGCCCCTCCCTGACTACGCCCTGCCAGGCGCGCCCCGCCGCGGTGGCAGGCGCCAGCAGCCGGATCTGGCAAGAGGGAGGCCGCACTTTGCGCCAGCGGGCTCTTCAGAGTCAAGCGAGAACTTCCCGGGAAGGGCTCCGGGAGAGCCTCTGGCGGCGGTGACGGCCTGGCCTCTCGGGCTGCTTGACTCCACCTCCGTGCCCGTGCCACGCTTGCAACTCCCTCCCGGAGACTTGGTTCCAAGGTGCTGGCCCGTCGGGCACACTGCCGGCGCGGGATGCCGATGCTGTCCTCCACGGAGGCCACCCCGGTTGCGCGCCACGGTGGGCTCGTCATGAAGGCCACCTGAAGGCGACATGAGCTGGCCACCAGAGGTTCGACGCCGGGCCGGCGAGCTGGTCCGCTCGTGGTCGGCGGTCCACCGCCCCGACGGCCGGCCCGACATCTTCGTCTTCACGACGCCGCGCAGCGGTTCGACCTGGCTGATGGAGCTGCTCTCGGACCAGCCGGGGTTCAAGGCCGTGAGCGAGCCCTTCGATCTGCGAAACCCGTCGGTGCGGCGCCGCCTCGGCCTCGTGGACTGGGTCAGCCTCTACAACCACGATTCCGAGCCGCGGGTCCGCCGATACATCGAGGGCTTCCGCACCGGTACGCTGCGTTTCTTGAACCCCCGCCCCCGCTTGTGGCCGCCGCGCCCCGTCACCCACCGCATCGTGTTCAAGATCCTCCACTTCGGCGAGGACCGCATCTCCTGGTTCCGCGACACCTTTGGCGGCCGTGTCGTGCTGCTGCTCCGGCATCCGATCGCGGTCAGCCTGTCGCGGGACGTGCTCCCCCGGCTGCAGGCGTTCCTCGAGAGCGATTACCGGCGCCACTTCTCGGCCCAGCAGCTCGCCTTCGCTCGCCAGCTGGCGGCATCCGGCAACAAACTCGAGCGGGGCGTGCTCGACTGGTGCCTCCAAAACGCCGTGCCGCTGCGCCAGGCCGAGCCCGATTGGATCGTGATCAGCTATGAACAACTCGTGCTGGAGCCGCGGCCCGTGCTCGAGCGACTGGCGGCGAAACTCGACCTTCCCGATCCGGAGCGTCTGTTCCGGAGCCTGCGGGTGCCGTCCCGGACGGTGAACAAGTCGGACCGCCTGACGGCCCAGGTGCTCGATCAGCCGGACAGCGCGGAGCGCTCCAGCTACCTGATCGAGAAGTGGCGCCGCCATGTCGGGCCGGAGGTGGAGCTTCGGGTGATGGAGATCCTGAAGCGATTCGACGTGGACGTCTACGCAGCCGGCCACGCCCTGCCCACGGGGCGGCTCGCCTTCGGGCAGTCCCGGGAGAGGCGCCCGAGCCAGCTCGCCGCTGCCGCCGCGGCAGGCGAGGCATGACGCCGACCTCGCGCCCGCTGCGCGTCGTGCTCGTCGTCAGCAACCTCGAATTCGGGGGGACCCAGCGCCAGGTGCTGCACCTGGCGCGGGCGCTGGACAGGCGGCGCTTCGAGACGCACGTGTGTTCCCTTTCGCGTTATCTCCCGCTGGCCGCGGCGACCGGCTCGGCGCCGGCGGTGCAGGTCGTGGCCAAGGCGAGCAAATACGACCTGTCGGTTGTTTTCCGGCTGCGCCGGCTGCTGCTGGAGCGGCAGGCCGACCTGGTGCACGGCTTCCTCTTTGACGCGCAGCTCGCGGCGCGGCTCGCGGGGAGGCTGGCGCGGGTGCCGCTGGTGATCGACTCGGAGCGCAACTCCGACTACGATCTTCGCCCCGTCCAGCGCCTCGCCTTCCGATTGACCCGCGGTTGTGTCGACCTTGTGGTCGCCAACTCCCGCGCCGGCGCGGCCTTCCATCGTCGGATCCACGGCCACGCCGAGGGGCAGTACCGCGTGGTGTACAACGGCGTCGACACCGAACGCTTCCGCCCGATGCCCCGCGAGCAGGTGCGCCAGCAGCTGGGGTTCACCCCTGGAGACCGCGTGGCCGGGATCTTCGCCAGCTTCAAGCCCCAGAAGAACCACGTCCTCTTCTTCAAGGCAGCGGCCCGCGTGTTGCGCGACCAACCGGCCCTGCGCCTGCTGGTCGTCGGGGACGAGCTCGCCGGGGGCCTGCGGAACAGCCACGACCACAAGCTGCGGGTCTCCCGCCTCGTGGATGAGTTGGGACTGCGGGATCGCTGCCTCTTTGTCGGCAATCGCCAGGACCCGGAGCGTCTCTACAACGCCTGCGACGTCGTCGTGTTGCCGTCCCTTCACGAAGGCACCCCCAACGTCCTGCTCGAGGCCCTGGCCTGCGGCATCCCGGCTCTGGCCACCGACGTCGGCGACAATGCCCACGTCCTGGCCCATGAGAACGGGGGCCTGGTCGTGCCATCCGGCGACGAGGTGCGGCTGGCGGACGCCCTGGCCCGCCTGCTGGGCGATGCTGCGTTGCGCGCGCGGCTTTCGTCCCGCGGCCGGCGCCGGATCCTGGAGAATTTCTCGCTCGAGTCGCTGGGGGCCGAGATGGGCCGCGTCTACGAGGCGGGCTGGCTGGCCAGGACCTCCCCGGCCGTCCTGGCGACCGGCGCGTTGCCCGCACCCCGCTGACGCCATGCGCGTGCTGATGGCGCTGCCCGACAAACGTGTGCGGGGTGGTCCACCGTCCCACCTCTATCTGCTGCGGGACGCTCTGGTCGAGAGGGGTCTCGAGGTCCGGGACTTCCCCTACGGAGGTCGCACCCACGACGAGGGCGTGCTGCGCAAGCCGCTCGGACGGCTGCTGGATCTCGCATTGTTTCCCCTCGTGGTCTGGCGCGCCCGGCCCGATCTGATCCAGCTCAACTCGGCCTTCGACCGCAAGGGCGTGGCCCGTGACGTGTTCTTCGTGGCCGTGGCGCGGTTGCTGGGCCAGCGGATCGTGCTCAAGCTCCACGGCAGCGATCTGCCCTTCGTCGAGGCAGCGGCCGGCCTCTGGCGATTGATGTGCTGGATCGTGGTGCGCGGCAGCCACCTGGTCTGCGTGTTGTCCCACGAGGAGCGGGCGGTTTTCCGGAGGCGCTACCCCAAGGCGCGCTGTGAGGTCGTGAAAAACGCCCTCGACCTCAGCCGGTATCGCGACAGCCACGACTTCCGAGGCCGCTACGGCATCCCGCTGGGACGCAGGCTGCTACTGTTCGTCGCCCGCTTCATCGCGAGCAAGGGCCTGCGCGAGGTGCTGCAGGCCACGGCCCAGGTGGCCGCCCGCCACGACGTCCACGCCGCCCTGGTCGGCGATGGGCCGGAGCGCGCCGCCATGGAGGCCCTGGCGCGCTCGCTGGGGCTGACGGAGCGGGTGACCTTCACCGGCTACATCCCGGAGGACGACACCGTCGCGGCCTATCGGGCCGCCGATCTGCTGGTGTTTCCCACCGACCACCAGGAGGGCATGCCGATGGTGATCCTGCATTCCCTCGCCTGCGGCCTGCCTGTGGTGACGACCCGGATTCGAGCGGCGGCGGACTGGCTCACCGGACCGGAGCAGGCGGTGTTCGTGCCACCCCGCGACCCGGCGGCACTGGCGCGCGCAATCCTGGGCCTGCTCGAGGATCCTGAGCGGGCGCGGCGGATCGGCGCCAACGGCCGCAGGCTGGCGGAGTCCTTCGAGCGCGCTGCAGTCGCGCGCGAGTTCCACGCGCTGTACGAATCCCTGGTTCTCGCGCCCGCGGCTTCCCGGGCCAGCGCGACCCCGCACGAGACCACGCAGTCAGGGAACGGGAGCTGAACGCGCCGTGTGCGGCATCGTGGGTTTCCTGGGCCGTTCCGAGCGCACCCCCCTCGAAAGGATGACGGACGTCCTGAGCCACCGCGGCCCCGACGGCCGCGGCACCTTCTACAGCGCCCTCGGGAACGGCGGGCCGGCCGTGGGGCTGGGCCACCGAAGGCTCAGCGTCATCGACCTGTCCGACGCAGGCCGGCAGCCCATGGCCACCGCCGACGGCCGCTACTGGATCACCTTCAACGGTGAGATCTACAACTACCGCGAGCTTCGCCAGGAGCTGGCGGCCGCCGGAGTCCACTTCGCGTCGAAGACCGACACCGAGGCGCTGCTGTACGGGTACGCGCGCTGGGGCAGCGGGGTGCTCCAGCGTCTGAACGGAATTTTCGCCTTCGCGATCTGGGATGCCGTGGAGAGGGAGCTGTTCCTGGCCCGCGACCACACCGGCATCAAGCCCCTCTACTACACCCGCAGCGACGGGGTCTTCCTGTTCGCCTCCGAAGTCAAGGCGCTCTTCCAGTTCCCCGGGGTGCGGCGGGCCCTGGACCGGCGCGGCCTCCACGAGTATCTCTCGTTCCTCTGGGTGCCTGATCCACGCACCGTGTTCGAAGGGGTCTTCAAGCTGCCGGCCGGGCACTGGGCCAGCGTGAAGGACGGCCAGCTGAGCCTGCAACAGTGGTGGGACTGCACGAGGCTCGAGGTCGACGCCACGCGGCCGGCGCAGGTCTGGATCGACGAGGTGCGCTCGCTGCTCGAGGCCGCCGTCCACCGCCAGCTGGTTTCGGACGTGCCCCTGGGCGCCTTCCTCAGCGGCGGTGTCGACTCGAGCGCCGTGGTGGCGCTGATGGCACGGCGCCGGGGCCGACCCTCCACCTACACCGTGGGCTTCACCCGCGAAGACCTGCGTTACGAGATCGTGGACGACGACCTTCGCTTCGCGCAGCTGGTGGCGAGGCGCTTCGAGACGGATTCCCACGAGATCATCCTGCGCCCCGACGTGATGCAGGTCCTGCCACGAGTGATTTGGCACATGGACGAGCCGGTGGCGGACCCGGCGGCGATCAGCGCCTACCTGATCTGCCGCGAGGCCAAACAAACGTTGACCGTAATGCTGAACGGCCAGGGCGCCGACGAGATCTTCGGCGGCTACCCGCGCCACCAGGCCGTTCGTTACGCGGAGTACTACAACCGCCTGCCGGGACCGGTGCGCCGGAGCCTGGTGCCGGCGCTCCTGGGATCGTTGCGCGCCGCCGGTCCGGGCCGGCTGACGACACTGGTCAGGAACGCCAAGAAACTCACCCGCAGCGCCGGCCTCGGTTTCCACGAACGCTATCTCGGCTACCTGACGCATTTCCACCACGACCAGAAGCTCGAGCTCTACACGCCGGAGCTGCGACAGGAGCTGGCGGGCGTCGACGCCAATGAGGTCCTGCTCGGGCACCTCGGCCGGGCCCAGGGCCGCAGCCCGCTCTGGCAGATGGGCTACCTGGACCTCAAGACCTTCCTGCCCAGCCTGAACCTCACCTACACCGACAAGATGAGCATGGCCCACGGCGTCGAAGTGCGGGTGCCGTTCCTCGATCCGCACCTGGTGGAGGCGGCCTTCCGCATGCCCGATTCCCTCAAGATCCGCGGCGGCCAGAGCAAGTACGTGCTGAAGAGCGCCTGTCGGGGGTTGCTGCCGGAGCCGGTGCTGGCGCGTCGCAAGGCGGGCTTCACGGCCCCGATCCGGGGCTGGCTGCAACGGGACCTGCGCAGCCTGGTGGACGAGTTGCTTTCGCCGGAGACGATCACCCGGCGCGGGTTGTTCTCACCCTCGGCGGTCCGGCAGCTGGTGCGCGAGCATCGCGACGGACGTGAGGACAACGCCTGGAAGGTGTTCCAGCTCGTCACGCTGGAGTTGTGGTCCCGGACCTTCCTCGACGGGACGGGCGACGCGCCCCTGGAGATCGCTCCCAGCCTGGCGACTCGGGCCGGGTCAGGGGCTCGGTAGCGACACCTCGGCACGGTACTCCGCGAGCGTGGCGCCCCGAGTGCGCCCCTGGCTGAACTCGAAGAGCGCGCCGAGGCTCTCATACAGCCGCTCGATGTCCGTGCTGCCCGGGAAACTCGGACTGCCCCCGGGCATCAGCTCCGAGGAATGGATTGCGAGCTCCAGATGGCCGCGGCCACTACGCAGCGCGTCGGCCGCGATCGCCGTCAGGTCCTTGAGGTTGTCGCGCTTGGGCGTGAGTTTCCGCACGGGGGCGAGCCCCGCCAGCGCCCTCTGCACGAGGGGGAGGTCCCGGGCCCGGGCCGGCAGCATGCGGGCCAGCGAGCGACGTCGCGACAACACGGTCAGCGGCACCTCGAGCAGCGGCGAAGACCCCTCGCGGCTCAGATCCTCGAGATCCAGGAAGTAAGCCCGATCGCGGAACAGGGAGTAGTCGGAGCCGCCAGCCGCCGCGGGATCACCCAGCGTGCGTCGCCACGAGATCTGGGGCGTCACCGAGCAGTCGACCAGATACCCGTGCTCCACGAGGACCCGGGCGTAGGTCTCGTCCAGGTGCCAGCGGCCGGCGCGATGGCTCACCAGCTTCACGCCGAAGGTGTCCTCCAGCAGCCCGGTCAGGTACCGGACTTTCTCGCGGACCAGTCGCTCGGGGTACTCAGCCAGGTAGGGCTGGAAGGCGTGATCGTCCCGGGTCAGCGGCTCCAGCGGTGGGCTGTTCCAGGCGTGCAGGTGCATCCCGATCTCGGCCGCACCACGCGAGAGGACGTCACGGCCGAACTCCTGGAACACCACGCTGGACGCCAGCTCGTAGTTGGTCAGGTAGGTCGGCCGGAGTCCGTAGGCCTCGCAGAGACCCTGGAAACGTGGCAGGAACGAGGCGTTGCTCGCGGTGATCCGCTGGGGCTTGGCCCACAGGTCGTCACCCTCGGCGTCGATCGTGATGAAAAACGGCGGCAGCCCGGCCCGTGAGTCGCTCACGGCCCGCCCCAGGCTGGCGCCACGGGTTCGACGGGCCCGGGCCTGCCCCGAGGCAGGCCCACCACGAGACGCGACAACATGCGGAACGGCCCGCGGCGACACAAACGCCCCACGAGGGTGGCCGTGGCCCGCTTGTGGTGATAACCCCGGCTGACCCATCCCGCGATGGGATGCTCGCTGCCCTCGAGGACAACGACCTCCAGGGCGGCGTCCAGCTCGAGCCGCAGCAGACCGACGTCTCCCACCAGGACCTCGTAGGCGTTGCCGGCGAGGGCGCGGACCCGGCAGTCCTCCGCGAAGTGAAAACGCAACCTGGCCTCGTGTTCGCCCTGGGCGACGACCTCGTCCTCGATCAGGATCGTGCGCGATCCGCCATCGAGCTCCAGGCTGCGCCTGTGGACCACCGGGTCCGCGAGCCGCCCGTACCCATCGTGCTCGCCAACCACCCGCCCGCCTCCCGGACGCGGCCCCCACTCCAGGCAACGCGCGCCTGCCCGCGCACCCCACATGAAGGGGCCCATCATCTCGGACTGGTCCAGACCGTCGATCTCGAGCGTGTTGTGGGCGCGGGTGCTCCGGAAGTAGTCCCGCCACGCCGGATACGTGAAGTAGTCGTAGGTTCCCGGGTCGACGAGCACCTCGCGGCCGAAGGCCCGCAGGGTGACGCTCAAGGCGTCGGCGTGGCCATGGGCCGCGAGCGGCTCGAGACCCAGCGCGGCGCAGTCGAAGAACAGGCTGATCGCCTCCGGGCTCCCCGCGTGACCACATTGCAGCAGGTAGTAACCCGATGCGGTGAGCGCCTTCGAAAGCAGGGGCTGAGGGCCGGGCGTCCCCGCCAGCTCCTCGAAGGCGCATCGGCTCCCGGCGCCCAGCAACCAGCGCGCCGTCTCCGTGGGGCCGCCCGCCCGCGCCTTGAAGTCGGGGCGCCCGAAGAGCACCGCTCCCACGGCCAGCAGGCCACGCGGGTCGCGGGGACCCTGGCCGAGATCCAGCACGTAGCCCTCGTCTGCGTCACCGAAAAACGGCGGCGGCCCCGCCTCGGCAAGTACGGCGAGGAACTCGAGCATGCGCTCGAGGCGTTCCCAGTAGGCGGCGGGCATGTCCCCGCCCGCGCGGCGGGCGACGAGGCCGGCCAGCAACAGGAACTGGAGCACGAAGAGCTGGTAGCCGAGGGCCTGCTCACGTCCGCCGCCGTCGGGGAAGGACTGTCGTAGGATCTCGCGGCACAGGATCTCACGGCTCTCGCGACGCCAGCCCTCCGAGGCCTCGAGCTCCCGAAAGCAGCTGGCTCCGATGAAGACCCCGGCCGCCTCGCCGATCAGGTGGTTGTTCGCAGAGGAGCCCCGCGAGTACTTGCGCGAGATCTCCCAGAGGTGAAGCGCGGCTGACTCCGTCCACCGCTGCACGAGGCGCCGATCCAGCACGCCGGCGTCGCTGATCAAATCCCTCGCCCAGGCCCAGTTGATGAGCCGGACCGCCAGCTCGAGGGGGCTGCGCCAGTTCATCCCCCTCCCGAAGGGGCACTGCTCCAGCCAGGACTCGAGCTGCCCGGCCACGGCCCGCGCAAAACGCGCGTCGCCTGTCGCGCGGTAGGCGCGCCCCAACACCACGAGGTGCTGGTGGCGATTCGGCTCCCAGACCCGTTTGGCGTCGCCGGCGACGCGGTAATCGCGGTAGTCGATGCCCGGCGCGAAACCCAATGGGGTCGGCTTGGCTGCGGCATGGTCCCGGTTCCAGTCGATCGGGTCGCCGAGGTCGAGGTCTTCCAGGTTGAAGAAGCTCAGCCGGTGCGCAGCAGCACGTCCCGCGCGTTCGACCAGCAGCGAGCGCCAGGGGGCCTCGGGCGTGCCTTCTTCTGCCGACAGCCATTCGCCGAGGGGCATCTCGGCGAGCCGTGGTCGGAACGCTTCGGGGGAGCCCTGTGCCTCGGCAACCTGGAACCGCGGCCGCCACCCCATCCCGAGCCGCCCGCGGTCGACCAGGTCGCGCAGCTCGCTGGCCGCGCGCCAGGCGACCTCCGCGGTCGACATTCCGCGCAGCCGGCGCGCGTACCAGAGCAGGGGCTGCACGCCTCAGCCGGCCACGACTGGCGAGCCTGGGCGACGCGAATGGCTCGCGTGGAGCTCCAGATACAGCGTCTCAAAACGAGGCATCACCGCGTCGAGGTGGTGGTTCTGCAGATAGTGAGCGCGGCACCTCTCGGACATCTCGCGGTAGCGCTCGGGGGAGCCGATCAGGCCTCGCAGGCCGCCCACGAAAGCCTCGCGTTCGTGGGCCACGATCCCCAGGCCCAGGCGCGCGATGACTCCGTCCGGATCGAAGCTCGACACGATGGGTAGGCCGGCGCCCCATGCCTCGAGGAACGTGTTCGGAAAACCCTCGATGCTGGAGGTGCAGCAGAACACGGTCGCAGCGCGGTACAGGGCCGCCAGGCGGGCGTTGTCGGAGACGCGACCGTGTAGCGTCAGGTTGGGGACCGCGGCGGCCCGCTTCAAGACGTTGTCGGCGTACACGCTCGGTGCGTTGGGCGCCCCCACGACGTCGAAGCGCAGCTCGGGGCACGCCTCGGCGACGGCGAGCATACACTCCAGGCGCTTGACCTCTGCGACGCGGCCCACCCACAACACGCGAGCCGTGCCCGGGTCGGGAGCCGGAGGCGGCGTGTACTCGCCGTCGGCGAGCGGCCCCCCGGGCATCGGGAAACACACCGAGCCGACTCCAAATCCCTCGTGCAGCATCCTCTGCTGGTCCAGTGTCTGGGTCACCACCTGGTCCACCCGGCGCAGTCCGTAGAGATAAAATGCCCGGTCGCGCCACACCCGTTGCGCCACCAGGGCGGCGTCGGCGCCGTGGTTGTTCATGAGCAGGAACACGCTGGCGCGGCGCCGGCGCCTGCAAAACAGCACCGCCTGGCCGAGGCCGCGGTTCGTGGACGCGTACTGGTACACGTCGGCGTCCGCAGCCGCCAGGGCCCGCGACAGGGAGCTCCAGCGCGGGTGGAAGAAACGCAGCCCCGGCAGGCCGGCGTCGCGGCTGCAGCGCTTGACGATACGCACTCCTGCGACGCGCTCCTCGACCTGCCCCTCGTCCCAGGTCACCATGCTCACGTCGTAGCCGCGGTTCGCGAACCAGCGGGCCATGATCGCCTGGTAACGCTCGACGCCCCCGCTGTGGCCGGTCGGCCGCCCGGACAACATGCCGAAGGCGTTGTCGGCGACGAAACAGAGCCGCGGGCGGCCGGGAGCTGGGCGGGTCATGCGTAACCGTAGCGACGGTTCACTTCGCCCGCCTGCGCTTCGAACAACTTCAGCTCCCCGGCGCTCAGGCCGGCGCGCCACTTCTCGTCCAGCTGGATCTGGCCGCGCCGCAAGCGCATCGGGTTCCCCACGATGTGGTGTTCGATGCTGCCGAAATCCCGGGGAGGCTGCTGCGCACCGATCCCGGCCAGGGCCAGGATCGGCCGCAACGCGGCCTCCGGCGCGCGACACAGGTCCTCGTAACGAACCCGCGCGACGCGGTCGGGCGGCAGCAGCCGGATTACACGCTCGCACGACTCGTTCACGCTGCGCCAGTGGCGCGCTGCAGCCGACACCAACCGCGCCCGATTGGCGGTCGGAAGCCCCCGCTGGCGCCTGAGCAGCGAGTACGTGACGCCGCGGCCATCGCGAACCAGGTGGATGGCGCGCACGTTCCACAACCCCGAGACGATCATGTACTTGAGCCGGTTGGGCTCCTTGGACCCGTCCAGGAAGCTGGTCGCCCCGCGCAGCGCACAGGCGGCCTCCACGACCACGCGGTTGCGCTCGAGGATCGCGGCCAGCTCCCGCGTCGCGCCCGGCAGCAGGCGCAACGCCGCGCCTCGGGCGGCCTCGAAGAACCGTCCGCGCACCGCTGCGCGCACCACGCGGTCGGCCAGCGAGCCGGAGGCCAGCATGCGGAAATGGGTGCCGAAGCGGGCCAGGTCGAAACCAACGCCGCGTCGCGTCAGCTCGGCGCCCAGCCGACTCCAGAATCCGCAGCAGCGGATCGGCGTCCCGCACGAGCACGCGTAGGTGTCGATGTCCCCCATGGCGCTGCCCTTGAGCTCCCCCAGGGTCGCGATCCGGTCGTGGGCGGCCAGAAGCAGGGTCAACAGCGTCGAGCCCGAGAAGCTGGCCGAGGTGATGTAGAGCAGGTCGATCATCGGCCTTGAGATCGGTCCGGCGCTTTGTTAACGTCGCGCCCCTGCATCGGCCCTCGCGCTCTGGAGAGGAGTTCCATGTGACGGCACTCGACGATCCGGCCGGAGCAGCGGCCCGGATCCGATCTGCGGCCTGGGGATGGAGGGGTTCCTGGGCTCGGCCAGCTCGTGCCCGAATCGGCACAACCCTCTGCCGGAGCCACGACGCTGACGGGCATGATACCACGCTCCGCGGGCCACGCTGGTTTCGTTGTCCGTGCTCCTGATCCGGTGGCATCGGACGTGAGCCAGGCGCCGCGGCCCCTCGTCGACTTCGTCGCGGGCGCCCGGCCCAACTTCATGAAGCTGGCGCCCGTGGTGCGCGCAGTGACGCGACAGGCATGCCTGGCCCCACGCATCGTCCACACCGGGCAACACTACGACGAAGCGATGAACCAGGTCTTCTTCACGGAGCTCGGCATCCCCGAGCCGGATGTGCACCTGGAGGTCGGCTCCGGCAGCCATGGCGCCCAGACGGCTCGGATCCTGGAGCGCTACGAGGCGCATCTGCTGCGCGAAAGGCCCGCTGCCACCGTGGTGTTCGGCGACGTCAACAGCACGCTGGCGTGTTCCCTGGCGGCCGTCAAGCTCGGGGTTCCCGTGGCCCACGTCGAGGCCGGCCTGCGCAGCTTCGACCGCACCATGCCCGAGGAGATCAACCGCCTGCTCACCGACGCGGTCTCGGAGCTCCTGCTGGTTTCGGAGCACAGCGGCCTGGTCAACCTGAAGCGCGAGGGCGTCCCCGAAAACAAGGCACGGCTGGTGGGCAACGTGATGATCGATACGCTGCTGGCGCGCCTCGACGCCGCCCGCGAGCGCGGCGCGGCGCGCCGGCTGGGCCTCAGCGACCGCTCCTACGGCCTGGTGACGCTCCACCGCCCCTCCAACGTCGACGACCCCCGCACACTGCGGCGACTGCTCGACCTGCTGCACGAGCTGGCGCGCGCGCTGCCCCTGGTGTTTGCCGTTCATCCACGCACCCGGGCCGCCGCCGAGCACGCGGGTTTCGGCGCGCGCCTGGCGTCCGGGCAGGCGCGCCTGATTTGCCTCGGCCCCCAGGGCTACGTCGATACGCTCTCGCTCGCGGTCGGCGCACGCGTCGTGCTCACCGATTCGGGCGGCCTCCAGGAGGAGTGCTCGGTGCTCGGCGTGCCATGCCTCACGCTGCGCGACAGCACCGAGCGCCCCATCACGGTCGAGCTCGGCACCAGCCGCCTGGTCGGCAACGACGCCGAGCGGATCACCGCCGCCTTTCACGAGGCTCTGGCCGGAAACTGGCCGAGTGGCAAGCCGATCCCACTTTGGGACGGCCAGGCCGGCGAAAGGGTCGCCGCGGAGCTCGCCCGCTGGCTGGCGCCGTAGTCATTCGGGCGGACGGCGCGCGCCGCCGGTCGCGATCCGCCGGATGAGCAGGTCGCCGACCTGTGCTTTCCAGTGGGCTGGTACGAGGTGGCGCCAATACAGCCAGCCGGTCACAGCACCTCCAACGCAGCAGCCGACACCGATCGCCAGCAACGGCCGCTGGCCCAGGACGACGCGGCTCGCCACGAGACACACGGCGAGGGGCACGCAGCAGGCAAGCGGCAAGAGGTAGGTGTTGCGGAAGAACTGGGTCAGCGGAATCCCGAGCGTCCGACAGGCGTAGAACGGAAGGAACAGGCCGGTGCTCAGGAACGTCGGCACCGCGATACACAGCGCGAAGCCGACGAGCCCGCCGCCCAGGCGAGCGTTCTGCAGGGCGAGGCCGCAGCCCAGGGCCGCCGCAGCCAGGGACACGAAGGCCAGCCGACCGTGGAGGTTGAGGCCGGCCAGGATCATGCCCACCGGCCGCTGGGTGAAGGAGAGGAAGGAGCCCACGACCAGGATCGTGAGCAGCAGGCCATGCTCGTAACGCGGGCCCATCCACAGTCGGAGAATCGGGTCGGCCAGGACGGCCAGGCACAGGCTCAGCGGCGCCACCAGGGCCGTGCCCCAGCGTGCCGCCGTCAGGACCAGATCGATCAGCTCCGCCTGACGGCCGCTCCCCTGGAGGGAGCTTGCGGTCGGAGTGAACACGAATGAGAACTTGTTGGCCAAGGTCTCGACCACGCGCACCAGGGCGATCGGCCTGGCGAAGACCGCCAGCGCGGCCGACCCCAGGGTGCTGAGGAGCACGAGGTTGTTGGTCTGCACGAGCAACACTCGAGCCAGGCCGCCCACTGAGTACTTGGCGCCGAACGCGAACAGCCGGCGCGCCTGCTCGCGGTCGGCGTAGGCGCGCCGGATCTGCAGCTCGGGACAGACCCGATACGCCATCAGCATGCGCCCGGACTCCATGACGGCCGTGCCCACGAGGTTGGCGAAGGCCACGCCCACGAGGCCACCTCCGAGACCCAGCGCCAGCACCATCCCCAGGATCACCACCACCTGCCCGCTGGCGGTGACTGCGGTATGCACGTCCCAGCGGTGACAGCCGGTGATGACCCCCGGGAAGACGTCGCACGAGGTGCTCAGCGCGAGGCTAGCGCCGAGCAGCACGATGACCCAGCGCGCCGTTCCAACATCCCCCGCCTGCCCCGGGCCGAGCAGCCACGGCACGATCCGAGCGGCGCCGGCGGTGGCCATCAGGATGATCACGGCCGAGGCCAGGTTCAGGCCCACGACCGACGAGGCGACACGCCGGAGGCCGATCACGTCGCCGGTGGCCCGGTGCTTGGCGACGTAACGGTTCACGGAGCTGCCGACCCCGAGCTGGGCCAGCCCGAAGTAGCTCACGAAGGACCAGCCCATGTCCCAGAGGCCCAACCGAGCCTGGCCGACGTGGTGGTCGATCAGGCGCGGCAGGACGAAACCCGCCATGACCTGCACGAGGTATCCCACCCAGCTCGCCAGGACGTTCCACGCCAGGCGGTCCTTGCCGGTCAGGTCGGGCGCCTCCGGCGCGGCTACCGCAGCGCCGGCCTCCTGCCCAAGACCGTCCGCGGGCGGGAGCGCTACGCTCACGCCCGCGGGTCCGGCAGCTCGGGGATGCCGTTCGGCGAACCACCTCTTGGGTGCTGCCAAAGGTCGGCCCGGCCAGCCATGTTGGGTTCCGGAACCGCGCCCCAGACGTTTGCCGCTTGGAGCCTCGGCGGCCGCCCGGCCGCCTGGTCTACGTGCGCCGGGGCGCCCCGCCGCTGCACCGATGCGCGCAGCGCCAGCATCATGGCGCACCACATGCCCAGCGCTCCCTCCCGCGGGTACAACGTCTGGGCCCCCATCGAGCCGCCCAACCATGCGAGCACGAGGGCCATGGCGGCTCCCCCGGCGGCAATGTAGACCGGGCTGCGCGAGTCACGAAACAGGCGCACGGCGTGAAACAGGACAACGAGGTAGAAAACGAGCACCGGGAGGAAGCCGACGAAGCCGGTGTCCAGCAGGAGCTCCAGGTAGGCGTTGTGGGGGTGGTTGAAGGGGTCCCCCTGTTCGCGTGTGGCCTCCGCAATCCCGGTCCGCCTCATGGCCTGACGGCCGAAGCCCAACCAGGGGCGTTCGCCGATCTTTTCGATCACCAGCGGCCAGACCCGGTCCCGGCCGGCGGTCAGCTGATCCGAGTCGACCGCGTCTTCACCCAGCACGACGCCATCGGTGGAGATGCCCTTGAGGGCCCGGGACTTGACGGCCGGCATCACGAACACGACCCCGGCAGCCAGCAGCGGCGCCAGCACGAGGTAGCTGCGCCAGCGCAGGCTGCACAACACCAGACCCACGAAGGCCCAGCTTGCGTAGCCGGCGCGACCCGCCGTCAGGGCCTGGGCGTAAACGACCATGACGCTGGCGCCCAGCACGGCGAAGCGCAGCAGCCTGGACCGCACCAGGGCCCGCGCGGCAAACACCGCCCAGGACGCTCCGGCCAGCATGGTGGAGACCTCGACCCGGTGATAGCCAGTGCGCTGCTCCAGCAGCTTTCGGCTGCGACGTTCGAGCTCGGCCACATCCAGATTAGGCAGGATCAGCCTGGCGCATTGCAGCGCCAGGAGCACGTACACGCCGAGGGTCGCGAAGAGGCCCTCCGTGAAACGTCGGCGGCTGTTGCAGCCGTCGAACAGGAGCAGCCCGGGAACCACCCACTTGAGCGTGTTGATCACATAGTCGTTCAGCATCTGCCCCTGCGTGATGCCCACCAGGTTTACGGGGTCGGCCAGGCATCGAACCGCCGCCACCAGGACCACGGCCAGGTAACAGAGCAGCAGCAGCCTGATGTGCAGCGGCATGTCGAAACGCAGCCCCTCGCGCCGGCGGCTGACGGCCCAGGCCAGGACGACGTTAACCAACATCAGGTTCAAGGGGTTGAGGCCTGAAATCCCCAACATGCTCCTCGGCATGTCGGGTCGGCCTTCGATAGCCATGAAGAGGATCACGGCGCACAGTGACCGGTACCAGTCCCTCCAGGCGTAGCCCATCACGAAGACGACCGCCAGCGTGAGCAACGAGTAGCGGATCATGCGCTGAGGCGTGCCTCTCTCAGCGTCCGGCTCGCGCGTGGTGCAGAAGCTCCTTCAGCACCAGCCAGCAAAAGAGGGTGTTCGTGACCAGGTAACGCTTCCAGAGCCGGCCCGGCTCCTGCAAGACCCTGTACAACCACTCGAGGCCCAGCCGTTGCCAGAGCCGGGGTGCGCGACGGACCTTGCCCGCCAGCACGTCGAAGGAGCCCCCGACGCCGTGGCAGACCGGCACGCCGAGTTGTGCGCTCCAGCGCGCCAGGAACTTCTCCTTCCGGGGCGAGGACATGGCCACGAACAACACGTCCGGGCGGGCCTCGGCGATGGCCCGTGCCACGTCCGGCTCGTGCTGGCCCGCGAAGTAGCCGTGTTGTTGGCCGACCACCTGGACACCGGGATGGCCGACCCGCATGCGCTCGGTGGCTCTGGCCAGGACGTCCTCGGTCGCCCCGAGGCAGTAGACCCGCCAGCCACGCGCTGCGCCACGGCGCAGGATGGCCTCCATCAGATCGATGCCCGCCACCCGCTCGGGCAGAAAGAGCCCCAGCAGCCGGGCGGCCCAGACGACGGCTGCCCCATCCGCCAGGATCAGGTCCGATGAGAGCACGTCGTCGCGCAACAGGGCGTCCCGCTGCATGTTCACGATCTTGGCAGCATTGACGACGCCGATCTGCAGTCGCACACGCTGCCGGATCGCCACCTCGACTCGGTCCAGCGCCTGGTCGAGGCTGAGGGCGGCGATCGGGACGCCGAACAGCTCCCGGGTGGGGACCACGTCGGACAATACGCTGGAGCCGGCCTGGCTCACACTCGACCCCCGCGCGGCTCCGGATGGGCATAAAGCAGCCAGCCCATCTCGTAGGGCCGGCATTCGTAGTCGATGCGGCCAGGCGGCAGCAACTGGTCGAGGCCCGGCGCGCGCAGACCCGTGTGGACGCGGGCAGCCAGGGCCTGCAGTGATCGCGCGAGTTTTCCGGGCTCGCGGCGCGCCACCTTGCGCCAGATCAGGCCGGCCCGGGTGTCCAGCAGCGACCCGCCGCCCAGCTCGGGGCTGCGCAGCAACCACTCGATGCCCTGCTCCACCCCGCCGCCGTGGTCGGCGCCCCCCGCCTCGCGCAGGGCGAACAAGGCCAGCGGCGCCATGGCGTGCTGGTGCACGGAGTAGACCGGATAACCCTCGACGACGCGACCCGTGCGGACGTCGTAGTGCCACCACCACTGGCCGGCCTCGCCCTGCGTGCGGCGGATCTGCTCGGCGCAGCGGCCCGCAGCGGCGAGCGCGCTGCGATCACCCGTCCGGCCCGCGTAGAGGGCCAGCGCCTGGACGGGATACACGAGGTCCGCAAAACACGCCACGTGGGTCCGCAGGCCCGCCCGGCCGCCGATCACGTGAGGAAACATCCCCGTCGAGGGATCGAAGGCAGCGAGCAGGCGCGCCGCCAGTAGCGCACGCAGCTCACCCGCACTCGAGGAGTCGTCCTGGCACAAGGCAGCCAGCGCCCAGGCCAGCTCCACGGTGAAACGTGCGCCCTCCAGAGGGCGCAATTCACGCAGGCGCTCCACCGCGCGCTGACGCAGGCGCCGCTTCGCGCGTGTGCCGGCCCACAGGGTCAAGGCCACATCGCCCAGATTGTCGAGGCTGCCAACAGCTTCCAGCAGGCCCCGCCGCAAGGAATCGAGGTCGCCGGCCAGGACCCTCTTCACGTCCTCGGTCTGCCCAGCGGCCAGTCCGATGACGCTGATGGCGGTGTAGCGACGGCTCAACCCCTCCGCCATGGTGCCGCTGGAGGTGCGCCGGAGTCGAAAGACGAAGCTCCTCTCGGAGGGCACGTACATGCGCTGCAGCTCGCCAAGCGCCAGCGCACGCAGGCGCCGGATCTCGACGGCCAGCCCGCCCTGTGCTTCCGAGGCGGGATGACCGGTCGGGGTGACGGGAAGGCTCACAACACGCCTCGAGGCGCCCGAGGCCCGCCGGGGCGGCGGGTCAACTCGCGCGCGCCATCGGCTCTTCGCTGCCGGGCCGGCCGGCGTTGGGGCCAACCAGCGGAGCGGCCGCTGCGGCGGCCGGGATGATCCAGTCGAGTGGCACGTTGGTCCTGCCGCCCCCGGTCCACAAGGTGGCGAGGGCGACCTTCAGATCCACCGGGAACGAAGCGTGACGGACGTAAAGCAGGTCGAACTGGATCCATTGATGGAAGTCTCCCGCCTGCCGATCGTGCCGGCACACCTGCCACAAACCGGTGATGCCAGGTCGCACCGACAGTCGGCCCTCCCGCCACGGTACGCAGAGCTGGTTCTCCCGGAAGGGCGAGGGCCGCGGACCGACCAGGCTCATCTGTCCGAGTGCGACGTTGACGAGTTGCGGCAGCTCGTCGATGCTGGAGGGCCGGATCCAGTGGCCGACGCGCGTGATGCGCGGATCCTTGTCCATCTTGAACTGCGGGCCGTCGACCTGGTTGGCGGCGAGCAACACGCGTTCCTGGGCCTCCGCGCCGTCGAACATGGTGCGGAACTTCCAGCAGGTGAAGGGCCGCCCGTCCTTGCCCTCGCGTTTGTGTCCGTAGAGGGCAGGGCCGCGGGAATCCAGCCTCACCAGCAGCGCCACCACGAGCAACAGGGGCGAGAGCAGGAGCAGGGCCAGCAGGGCGAGCGGTATCTCGAGAAACGGCTTGAGCCGGAGATACAGGCCGCGCGGCACGGCGGGTCCGGCCTCGAGCTTCAACTCGGCCACCACGCCCGGGCCACGGTAAAGCGACGGGCCGGCGTCGCGCAGCAACGGCGGCTCCACGGGCAGTCGCTCGAACAGCGCCCGATGTCGGATCGTCCAGCGGGGGGGGACCTGCGTGTCCGCGGCCAGCAGGCTCTGGGCGACCAGGGCGCCAGAGCCGACTCGGGCTCGCGGACCCAGGACCGTGGGTCCCACCACCACGGCATCCGCGTCCACTCGGGCGCCGGCGTGGAGGACGACGGGACCCACGAAACGTGCGCTGGCGTGGAGCACCTGTCCGTCGCCCACGCAGAGGGGCTCGCTGGCAGGGCGAGAGGCAAACGCTCCCAGGACCAGCCCTTCGTTCAGCTTCAGCAGGCCCTCTTCGCGCGTGAGGTCGAGAGCGGCGCCGGACAACGGCAGGTCGCGGCTCGGGACGCCGGCCGCGTTCAGGGCCCTGCGCAGCCCGCCGAGAGAATTGAAGCTCAACTCCCCCGCGACGAGGCCGCAGCTCACCGGCAGCAGCGAGCAGGCGACACCCGAGGCGAAGGGCCAGGTGACGGCTTCGTAGTAGCGCTGTATCCGCCGCACCCGGCCCGAGCCGTCGAGGTCCACCCGCTCCCGGGTGCCTGCTGGCGACAGGTCGAGGGCCACCAGGTGCCGGGCCCAGCGCGGGTCGGCGGCCGGATGTCGAAACACCAGGTCGGCCTCCTCGAGGACGTCGACGGGAAAACAGCGCGGGTCCACCAGCAGCAGGAAGTCGGACGGCTCGCAGCCCGCCAGCCAGTCGCGAAAGTCGCGCGTGCCCACGACCGCTCGCAGGCCGGGCAACACGTCGCGCAGCTTGGCGACGTAGCTGGCCTCCAGGTCGAAGCCAGCGACGACTGTCGGCGCGGCCTGGCTGAATCGGTCGAGCCGGCTGGCAATGTGCTCGAGCAGGGTCCGGGTGCCCAGGTGGGCGAGGAGCAGCGACGCATTGGCGGCCTCGCCCCGGAGGAATTTCGCGCGGGAGTCGAGAATGACCGGGAAAATCACGGGGGGGCCGTCAGACCGTGCTCCGTGCCCGCACGGGGAAAAAGTCGAGGACACGTCCCGACTCGGAGTTCCGCTCCGGGGCGCTGGGCCGCCGGCCCGCGCGGACGCCGCCGACCAGCGTTCCGGCTTCCTCGACGACCGCGTGGTCGGCCAGGATGCTGTGGTCCACCAGCGCATCACGCCGCACGATCGCGTTGGACCACAACACCGACCGCGAAACCAGGGCGCCCGAGTGCACCTGGCTCCTGGCGCCGATGCTGGCGGGGCCGACGACGGTCGCGCCCGACATCACCGTGGCCTCCGGCCCGATCAGCACGGGACCGGCCAGGATCGCTCCCAGGCCGATGCGAGCGCTGGCGTGTGCCACCAGCTCACCCAGGCTGACGTAGCCCTCGGGCGCCTCGAGCTCGCCCGACAGGCGCTCCACCAGCCAGTGGTTCACGGCCAGGTAGGTTCCGCTGTTCAGGACCCGTGGGCAGGAGCCCGGCAGGACCTGGGCCACGACGGCCTCGCCCTGCGAATAGAGCCACGGAATCAGGTTCTCCTTGATGTCGAAGAAACCACGGTCCGGAACCAGACGCAGGGCACGGGCCTCGAACACGTAGGTGCCGCTGGGGACGCGCAGGGCCGGCCCTGCGCCGCAAGACAGGTCCTCATGGGCCACCACCGTGGCCGCGGCCCCCTGCTCCCAGTGGCGGTCGAGCAGCGGCCGCAAGGGGCTGGTCGGGACGACGGCGCCGTCCACCACCACGCAGCTCCGCGCCGGCTCGGGCTCGACCGCGTCCTTGACGCAGCCGGCCGGCCCCCGCGGCGACGCGTCCACGGACAACGTCGCACGCAGGCTGGGGAACGTGTCCTCGACGAAACCGGCGATCGGCTCTGCGGTGGCGGGGTTGGCGCAGATCGTCACGTCGCGGATGCCCGCTTCCTCCAGCCACGACAACGCCCACGCGATCAGCGGTTGGTGACCGGCCTGGAGCAGCACCCTTGGGGCGAGCGCGTCAAAGGTGGATTCGTTCCAGGGATAACCGCCTGCGAGCACGACGCCTCGAACGGAGCGCGTAGCGTCCACGGCACCTAACCTCCCCCTTGCGCAGGGAGCGAGTGGTTCTCACATGGGGCTCGATAGTCACGGCGCGGCCGCTTCCGTCAGCCGACGCTGAACCAGGAGGGATCATGATGCTCCCAGAAACCAGCGGCACTGTCAAGGATCATGCTGTGCCGTTTAACGGACACCCGCCGCCCTCCGGCCTCGCCACGGCTAGAATCAGCGGCAACCCAGCGTGACCACACCCCGTCGCGAGCCCGCCGAGCCGCCCCACAAGGTCCGCGTCCTCCTCGACCAGGTCGCGGCGGACGGCGGCGTCGTGCTCGCGTCCTACCGCGAACCGGTCGGGGACAACTGGCAGGTCTTCGTGTTGCTGCCCCTCGAGCGTGTGGCCCCCACACCGTACCAACGCGACCTGTCGCCCACACACGCCAAGCGCCTGCAGGAGGTGGTGAAGAAGGTTGGGCGCTTCGTGGACCCGATCGTGGTCGTGTCGCCCGTGGCGGGCACCTACTGGACCCCCAACGGACATCATCGGCTCGCTGCGTTGCAGAGGCTGAAGGCGACCCAGGTGCCGGCGATCCTGATCCCGGAGGCCGAGGTCGCTTTCCAGATCCTGGCCCTCAACACGGAGAAGGCCCACAACCTGAAGGAGCGCTCCCTCGAGGTGATCCGCATGTACCGCGGTCTGGCCCAGGAGCAGCCGCGGCGGGGCGAGCAGGATTACGCCTTCCAGTTCGAGGCCGCGCACCTCGTGACCCTCGGGCTGCTCTACGAACAGAACAAGCGTTTCGCCGGTGGAGCCTTCGCGCCGATCCTGAAACGCGTGGACCGGTTCCTGGAAGGCGGCTTCGCGAGGACGCTCCCGCTGCGCGAGGCGCGGGCCGGGAAGGTAGGCGCGGTGGATGCAGCCCTGGCCCAGGTCGTCGGCGCCCTGGCCAAACGCGGCATCCGGCACCCCTTTGTCAAGAACTTCGTGTTGGCGCGCACCACGCCGCTGACGCGCGCGCGCAAGACGCTCCCGTCCTTCGACCAGGCCTTCACCAAGCTGCTCGCCAACGTCGAGAGCTTCGACGTCGGCAGGGTGCGTTACCAGGACGTGCAGCGCGGCGCGCTTTTCGCCGGCTCGACGGAGTAGACGCCCTGGCCGCTCAGGGCCTGAGCAACGCCTTCACCACGCGCAGCTCGGCCATGTCCTCCAGCGCCTGGGCCGCCTGGTCGAGGCGGTACTCGCGGCTGACCAGCTCGCGCCAACGGAAGCGCGGATTGTGCTTCGCCATCAAGGCCACCGCGCCGTGGAGGTGGGCGTACTCGTAGCCCCAGCAGCCGAGCAACGTCAGGTGGCGACGGTTCAGGTGCCGGTGGGGGTTGAGCGTGGCGTCGCCGGCATTCGTGTACTGCCCCACCACCAGGTAACGTCCCGCGTCGCGCACCATCTCCAGGCCCTCCACCACGGCGGCGGGGTTCCCCGATGCCTCGATCACGACGTCGGCGCCGCGGCCGGCAGTGCGGTCCAGGACCCAGCGCACCCGCAACGCGGGATCCGGCACCTGGTTCACATCCAGCACATCATCCGCGCCGAGCCGCCGCGCCGCCTCGAGGCGCGCCGTGGGAGCGCCCAACACGAGCACCCGCGCGGCCCCGGCGAGCTGCGCGAAGATCGCCGCGTTCAGGCCGACCGGGCCCGAACCCTGGACCACGACCGTGTCGGCCAGGCCGACCGCAGCGCGCTCCACCGCGTGGAACGCCGTGGGCAGTCCACAGCCGCCGCCCATGAAGTCCTCGGCGGCGAGGTTCTCGGGCAGCGGCAGGACGCGCACACCGGACCGCAACTCGATGCGCTCGGCCCAGCCTCCGAGCAGTCCCTCCGTGGCGCTGGTGGTGATGCCGTAGACCCGGCGTTTCGGACACCGCGTCCCGGACCTCGCGACCAGGCACTGCCAACACACGCCACAGGTGCCGAACACGTCGTAGAAGGTGACCAGGCGGCCGGGCGCTAGCGAGTGGCCCTCGACGTCGAGCAGCGGCCCGTTCGTCTCCAGCACGCGGCCGACGCTGACATGGCCCGGAATGATCGGCCACGGCACACCCGCCAGCTGACCACGCACGAGGTGGACGTCGGTGCCGCACACCTCGCTGGCAACGGTCTCGAGGACTGCGCCTCCCGGCTCGGGAGCCGGCGCCGCAAACCCGTGTACCGCGGGCGGCTGGCACGGACCCGGCAGCACCACGGCGCGTACGGGCGTCACGTCAGTCCAAGGCGCGGCTGATGGCCGCCACCAGCGTCTCCAGGACCTGCGCCCGCGCGAAGTACTTGTCGTCGGCCGGCACCACCGTCCACGGCGCCAGGGGCGTCGAGGTGCGCTCCAGCATGTCCTCGACGGCCGACTCGTACTCGTGCCAGCGCGCGCGGTTGCGCCAGTCCTCCTGGGTGAGTTTCCAGGAGCGGAAGGGATCAACCTCGCGGTCTTTGAATCGGCGGAGCTGCTCCTGCTTCGAGATCTGGAGCCAGAACTTGCACAACACCATGCCGACGCTGGCCTGGTGGGACTCGAACTCGTTGATCTCGCGATAGGCTCGACCCCACTCCGCTTCGGAGCAGAAGCCCTCGACGCGCTCCACCAGCACCCGGCCGTAGTAGGAGCGATCGAAGACCCCGAGGTGCCCGGCCCGCGGCAAGGCCCTCCAGAAGCGCCATAGATAATGATGGGTCTTCTCCTCGCCACGGGGCGCCGCAAAGGACGACACCGTGTAACCGCGAGGCTCCAGGGTCTCTGTGACGCGCTTGATCACGCCGCCCTTGCCCGCGGCATCCCAACCCTCGAAGACCGCCAGCACCGGCAGCTGCTCCTCGTACATCTCGAAGTGGAGCTCGCGCAGGCGGAGCTGAAGCGCGCCCACCCGCTTCCAGTACTGCTTTTCCGAGAGCCGGCTGCCGAGGTCGATCCCTTCGAGCATCAGCCCTCGTCCTCGAGGGGCATCCCGGCCTCCTTGGCCACGCTTCGCACGAGCTCGGCCTCGGCCCGCTGGCGCCGCTCGCGGTCCACTCGGGTGGCGTCCTTCGCGAGGCGCGTGCGGCTCACTTGCGCCGGGGCGCTCCGCCGCCCGCTCAAGGCCAACTCGAGGCGCGCCACCAACGTCTCGAAGACGCGGAGGCGTAGATGACGGAAATCGCTGGCCGCCACCGGCGTCCAGGGAGCATAGGAGGTGTCGGTCTTCTCCAGCATCTCCTCCGCCGCCTCGAGCCACTTCGAGTAACGCTTGTTGCGCCGCCAGTCCTCTGGCTGGACCTTCCAGCGCTCGACCGGATCCTTCTGCATCGCGCGCAGGCGTCCGCGCTGCTCGCGCTTCGAGATGTGCAGGAAAAACTTCACCAGCAGCTGGCCGTCGTCGCACAACCAGCGCTCGAACTCGTTGATCTGGTCGTAGGCGAGTCGCCACGCCTTTTTCGGCGTCAGCTTCTCGACGCGCTCGACCAGCACCCGGCTGTACCAGGAGTGGTCGAAGAAGGCCATCTGGCCATCCTCGGGCAGGCGCACCTGGTACTTCCACAGGAAGTGGTAGCGGTTCTCCAGCTCCGACGGCGGCGCGCCGGGGAACTGGCGGAAGGCCCGGGGATCCAGGCAACGTGTGAGGCGCTGGATCACGGTGCTCTTGCCGGCTGCGTCCCAGCCCTCGAACACCACGATCGTGGGGACCTCGGCCCGCTTCAACTCGTACTGGAGCTGGCGCAGGCGGTTCTGCAAGCCAGGCAGGATCCGCTTCAAGCGCGCCCTGGGGACCACTGCCTCGAGGTCGAGGGTCTCGAGCATCGCGAAGTCCGGCGCGGAGCATAACACGCGCGTTTGGAGTATCATCCGGCCGCTTCGCAGGGAGGCTGGCCTCGATGCCGTTTTTCGACCTCGACCCACTCCTCGAGACGATGCTGGACGCCGCGCCCGGGATCTCCGACTTGAACCTTTCGGTCGGGCGACCGCCCCAGGTGGAGGTGGACGGGGCGCTCCGCACGGTGCAGTACGCCGCGATCGAGCGGCTCCTGCCCTACCAGACGGAGCTGATCGCGATGCGGCTGCTCCAGGGCAAACGCGACCTGGCCGAAAAGCTGGTGAAGACCGGCTCCGTTGACCTCTCCTACGCCCTGCCGAAGCGCACCCGTTTCCGCGTGAACGTGTTCTCGCAGCGGGGCAGCTACTCCGTGGTGCTGCGCGTGATCCCGAACAAGATCCCCACCGTCGAGGAGCTGGGGCTGCCGGAGCAGCTCAACGACGTCACCCGGGAGCGCAACGGCATCGTCCTGGTCACGGGCCCCACGGGCTCGGGCAAGTCCACGACCCTGGCCGCCATCATCAACAAGCTGAACCGTGACAAAGCCATCCACATCATCACCATCGAGGATCCGATCGAGTACCTGCACCCCCATCACACCGCCACCATCAACCAGCGCGAGGTGGGGGCGGACACCCAGACCTTCGCTCTGGCCCTGCGTGCCGCCCTGCGCCAGGCGCCCAAGGTGATCCTGGTGGGTGAGATGCGCGACGTGGAGACGATCTCGATCGCCCTCGAGGCCTCCGAAACCGGCCACCTGGTGCTCTCGACGCTCCACACCATCGACGCGGCCAAGACCGTGGACCGCATCGTCGGCGTGTTCCCGAAGAACGAGGAGCGCCAGGTGCGCACCCGGTTCTCCCAGTCCTTCAAGTGGATCGTGTCACAGCGCCTGGTGCCCAAGAAGGGCGGCGGCCGCCTCGCGGTGTGCGAGATCCTGCGCTCCACGGCCCGCACCCGCGAGTACGTCCAGGAGGGCGAGCGCGAGGGCAAGAGCCTGATCGACGCCATGGACGACGGCGTGCTCGAGGGCATGCAGAGCTTCGACCACGAGCTGGAGCGCCTGATCAACGCCGGCGCCGTCGACAAGGAGACCGCCCTCTCCTACGCCACGAACCGCACGAACCTCCAGCTCCGCCTGGAGACGCAGAGCGGGCACGACGTGGGGCCCCCCATCAAGGCCAAAGGCGCGGCGCCCGGCAAGCCGGGCTCGAAGTCGGAGTTCGACGACCTGATCGAGAGGTAGAGGGTGCAGGCCAACTGCCCGAACTGCGGCAACCGCATCGTCATCGATGACGCCAAGGTGCCCGACCGACCCTTTCAGGTGAAGTGCCCGAAGTGCCAGACCATGGCGCGTTTCCCGGGCAAGGCCGCTGCCCCCGCGGAGGCGCCCGCCCCGGATGCCGCCGTCGAGGCGCCCGTTTCCGGAGAGGTCCGGGCGCAGCTGATGGCCCAGATCCGGCGCGAGATGGCCGCCGGCTCCGCGGGCGGCGACGAGGAGCGTGCCCTGGTGGCGCTCCCGACGAACCACGCGAGCGCGATGACCCTGGTTCTGACGCGCCTCGGCTACGGCGTCGACACCTTCGACGACGCCGCCGAGGGCGGGCGCCTCCTGGAGCAGGGCGTGTACGACGTGGTTGCGACGGCGCGCGCGGCCGGGACGCTGCAGAGGGAGAGCCTGTACCAGCGCATCGCGCGCCTGGGCGGCGATGCGCGCCGACGCATCTTCCTGGTGCTGGCGGGCGACGAGTTCAAGACCGGGGACGGAGCCCAGGCCTGGGCGTGCCAGGCCGACCTGGTGGTGAACTCGAAGGACGTCTCGTCCGTAGACACCGTCTTCCGTTCCGTGTTGGCCGAACGGAACCGCGTCTACCAGGCTTTCCTGGAGGCGCGCCGGCGCTTCGAGGCCTCCGGAGGTTAACGCCCCCGAGCAGGCGGCTGCGCGTTCGGCGCGGCGCACTCCAGCGGACTCCGGACGCGCCTCGCGGGCGCTAACGCAGGAGCGCCTCCTCGACCCGGGCCAGGAGCCCACGGACGTCGCCCTCCCGCAGCCCGTGGCGCTCACGGAGATCACGGATCACGCCGGGATCCACCCAGGAACGGCGGGCCTGTTCCTCCGCTTGCTCGACCGCGGCCTGGATCTGCTGGGCATCACTCGCGATCTCCCGGCGCAGGTCGTCGCAGCCCACGACGTTGCGGGCCGCGGCCGGACACGAGGTGTCGAGCTGTCCGAGCCGCCGCCGAAGCACGTCCAGCCGTCCACGCAGGTTCTGGACCGCGACATCGAAGGCGAGCCGGCCCTGCTCGCGTCGCGCGTCGACCGAGTCCGAGGGTGTGGCCGTGGGCGTGGGCCTGGGCGTGGGCCTGGTGGCTGACAGGGGGTCCGCGCTGACTTCTCCCGTCTGTGGGAACGGCCCCGGGAGCTCCGGAGGCGCCTCAAGGGGAGTCGGCAGTCCCGTGGGCACAGAACGTTCGATCGGCGGCGCGAGATCAACCGGCGGCGGCCGTGAGCTCGCGGGGCTTGGAGGCAGCGGGGCGGGCCGCACCGCCATGTACGCGCCCGCGCCCACGACCAGCAGGGCGAGCAGGCCGAGCCAGAGGGCGCCGGCACCGCTCCTGCCATCGCCAGCGTCGTCGGGGCCGTCGCCCGGCTGGCGTTTGCGCCCACAATAACACTCGGTGACCTTGCCGGGCACACGCCGGAGGCAGATGGGGCAGCGCCAGTAGGCCCCGGCAGCCACGGCTTATTGCCTCAGGCCTCGCGCGCTGCGGCCGGCAGGTAGATGCGCTCCACGTAGTCTCGCACCATGCGGTGAGCGGAGAAGGCCGGCACCACGGATTCGATCGAAGCTTTCATGGTCGCGATCCAGCGCAGGGGCAAGCCGGAGGGCTCGCGCTCGAAGAAGCCGGGCACGACCTCCTTCTCCAGCAGGTCGTAGAGCGAATCCGCGTCGGCCTTGTCCTGGGCCTCCACGTCGGGCAACACGTCGTCGTTGCCGATCGGCCAGCCGTTGTCGCCCCGGTAGCCCTCGACCCACCAGCCGTCCAGGATGCTCAGGTTGACGCCGCCGTTGATGGGCGCCTTCTGCCCGCTGGTGCCCGAAGCCTCCTGCGGGCGGCGCGGCGTGTTGAGCCACACGTCGCAGCCCTGGACCAGCATGCGGCCGATCTCCATGTCGTAGTCCTCGAGGTAGACGAACTTGCCCTTGAACTCGCCCCGGGTGAGCAGGAACAGCCGACGCACCAGGTCCTGGCCCGCGCGGTCCGCGGGATGGGCCTTGCCGGCGAACAGGAACTGCACCGGGCGTTCCTTGTCGCCGAGCAGGGCGCGCAGCCGGTCCATGTCCGAGACCAAGAGCACGGCGCGCTTGTAGGTGGCGAAGCGGCGCGCAAAGCCGATGGTGAGGGCATCGGGGTCGAGCAGGCCCTCCACCGTGCGCAACTCGTCCGGGCCGAGGCCGTGGCGGGCGCTCTGGGTGCGCACACGTTCGCGCACGAACCGCACCAGCCGCTCCTTCTGGGAGCGGTGCGCCGCCCACAACGCGGCGTCGGGCACGGAGCGGATCTTCTCCCAGACCTCGGGCTCGAGCAGGTGATCCTCCCAGTCGGCCCCGAGGTGCTGGGCGTACAAGGCCCGGAGCTCGGGTCCCACCCAGGTGCCGGTGTGTACGCCGTTGGTGACGGCGCCGACGGGGTTGTCGTGATCCCCGGGCCACAGGTGACGCCACATCGCCGAGCTGACCTGGCCGTGGAGCTTGCTCACGCCGTTGGTGCTGCGCGAGAGCCGGATCGCGAGCACGGTGAGGTTGAAGCTGCCGTTCTCGGAGCCCAGGGCCAGCACCTCGTCGGGGGTGCAGCCCACGTCGCGCACCCAGGGCTCGAGGTGGCGGCGCACGAGATCACGGTCGAAGGCTTCGTTCCCGGCCGGCACCGGGGTATGGGTGGTGAACACCGAGTTGCGGGCCACCGCCTTCAACGCGTCGCCCAGGCCGTCGCCGGCCAGAACCCGCCGCCGGGCCCGCTCCAGGTTCAGGAAGGCCACGTGACCTTCGTTCATGTGCCACACCGCCGGCTTGATGCCGAGGGCGCCCAGGGCACGGACGCCGCCGATGCCGAGCACGATCTCCTGGGTCAGGCGCATGTCGCGGCCGCGCACGTAGAGGATCCCGGTGATCGGCCGGTCGGCCGGGTCGTTGAGCGGGATGTCGGTGTCGAGCATCAACACCGGCACGTTGCCCACCTGGGCCTTCCAGACGGCCGCGTGGACCACGCGCCCGGGCAGGTCCACCGGGACCGTGAGCAGGCCTCCGCCTGGCGCCTCCACGGGCCGCACCGGCAACCGCGCGAAGTCGTATTGGGGGTAGATGTGCTGCTGGAAGCCGTCGGCGTCAACCGTCTGCCGGAAATAACCCGATTGGTAGAGCAGCCCCACGCCGATCAGCGGCACGCCCAGGTCGCTGGCGGCCTTGCAGTGGTCGCCGGCCAGCACCCCGAGGCCCCCCGAGTAGACGCCCAGCGATTCGTGGAGTCCGAACTCCATCGAGAAGTACCCGATCGGCCCGGGAAATTCCGGATGGCGCTCCTGGAACCAGCCCCGCCGGGCCCGGTAGGCGTCGTGGGCCTGGACCACGGCCTCGTAGGAGCGTCGGAACTCCGGGTCCGAGACCAGGCGCGCCCACTGGTGGGGCTCGACGTTGATCAGCATTTCGACGGGATTGTGGTAGCGCCGCCAGTGCTCGGCGTCGATCCAGGCGAAAAGCCGGGTCGCCTGGGGGCTCCAGGTCCACCACAGGTCGTAGGCCAGGTCACGCAGCTGGTGCACCTCTGCAGGCAGCTCGATGTCGGCGATTTGGAGCGTGCGGATCTCGTTCAGCATGTTTGGAAGCGGGGGATTATAGCCCTCGTGCGCGGCCGCTGCGTCGACTAGTCTTGCAGCTCGCGGAGCCAGGCCTCGGGAGACGCGTCCGAGGGCATGCGCCAGTCGCCCCGGGGCGACAGGCTCACCGAGCCCACCTTCGGCCCGTCGGGCAGCGCCGAGCGCTTGAATTGCTGCGAAAAGAACCTCTCCACGAACACCCGCAGCCAGCGGCGCAATGTCGCCTCGTCGTAGCGCTCGCAGAACGCCTGGCGGGCCAGGAACAGTATCTTGCTCGGCCCGGCCCCGAGACGCAACATCGCCCACAGGAAGAAGTCGTGGAGCTCGTAGGGGCCAATCACGTTCTCGGTCTGCTGCGACACGCTGCCGTCCGGCGACGGCGGCACCAGCTCGGGCGACACCGGGGTCGCCAGGATCGACTCGAGCACCACACGCGCCGGGCCCTCTGCGTGGTGCGCGGCCACCCATGACACCAGGTGGCGCACCAAGGTCTTGGGGATGGTGGCGTTGACGTTGTACATCGCCATCTGGTCGCCGCCGAAGGTGCAGAAGCCGAGGGCCAGCTCCGAGAGATCCCCGGTGCCCACGACCAGGCCGCCCTCCTTGTTGGCCAGGTCCATCAACACCTGGGTGCGCTCGCGGGCCTGCAGGTTCTGGTAGGTGACGCTGCAGGTGTCGGCCGGGTCGAGGCCGATGTCCTGGATGTGTTGCGCGCACGCGGGGCGGATGTCGATCTCGCGTAACTCGGCGCCGAAGGCCTCCGCCAGACGCTGGGCGTTGCCGCGGGTCAGGCTCGTGGTGCCGGGGCCTGGGAGCGTCACCGCCAGCAGGCCGGCGCGCGGCAACGAGAGCAGGTCCAGGGTGCGGACGCAGACGAGGAACGCCAGGGTGGAGTCGAGGCCGCCCGACACGCCCAGCACCGGACGCCGCAGTCCGGTGTGCTCGAGGCGCTTGGCGAGGCCCGCGGTCTGGATCTGGAAAACCTCCTCACAACGCAGGTCCCGCGTGGCGGGGTCCTGGGGCACGAAGGGATGCCGCTCGATGCGGCGTGCCAGGGGCCGGACCGGATCCACCGGGATCGGGTCGAGCGCGACGCGCTTGTAGGAACGCTGGATCTGGTGGGCCGTGTCCCCGAAGGAGTTCTGTCGCGCGCGCTCGACCAGCAGGCGTTCGACATCCACGTCGGTCACGAGCAGGGAATCGTCGCGGCGGAAGCGAGGCCCCTCGGCCAGGAGGTTACCGAGTTCGGCGATCAGCAGGTGCCCGGAGAAGACCACGTCGGTGGTGCTCTCGTGGACGCCGCAGCCCGCGTAGACGCACGCCGAGAGCGTACGAGCCGACTGCACCTCCACGAGCTGGCGGCGGTAGTCCGCCTTGCCGACCACGTCGTTGGACGCCGAGAGGTTCAGCAGGACCGTGGCGCCCGCCACCGCGTGGTAACTCGACGGCGGGACCGGCACCCACAGGTCTTCGCAGATCTCGGCGGCGAGGGTCAGGCCGGGCTCGCCGCCGACGTCGAAGAGCAGGTCGACGCCGAAGGGGGCCCGCTGAGCGCACACCGTCACCTCGCTGGCGAGCGCGTCGCGGGCCGCGGAGAACCAGCGCTCCTCGTAGAACTCCTTGTAGCCGGGGATGAAGGACTTCGGCACCACGCCGCGCACGTGTCCCGCCTGCACGATCGCGGCGGCGTTGAAGAGCTGACCGTCGCTCAGCACCGGAATGCCGAGGGCCAGGACCATCGGCGTGTCGCGGGTGGCCTCGAGAATCGTCCCCAGCGCGCGCTCGCAGCCGCCCACCAGCGTGCGCAGGTTGAAGAACAGGTCGCCCGCCGTGTAGCCCGGAAGGCACAACTCCGGGAACACCAGGACCTGGACGCCGTGGCCACGCGCGTCGGCGACCACGCCGAGCAGGAAAGCGGCGTTGGCCTGGGGATCGGCCACGCGCAACCGCGGCGCGGCGGCAGCCACTCTCAGGAAGCCGTAGGGCGCGGAGCTCACGCCTCAGGATAACCGTGCCCCCCGGTGCCTCCAACCGGGCAGGTTGCTCCGAGCGCGGCGTCGCGGATCCGGCGCTGGCGCTGCGTCACGGTCAGGGCGATCATCGAGTGGAGGCTCGATGTTCAATCGGGTGGATTGGCTGTTCGTCGCTTGCGTCGCGGTCGGCTGTTCCGGCGCGTCCAGCCCGGCGGGGACCGGGCCGCCGGTTTTTCTGGCTCCCGCTCCGAGTGGAGAACGCGTGTTGTTCGTCGGCAACAGCCTCACCGAGGGCAACGACCTGCCGCTGCTGGTGGAGGCGCTCTCGGCGGCCGGCGGGAACCCGCTGGCAGTCGACAGCGTGACGTACGGCGGCGTCGCCCTCGAGGACCATTGGAACCTCGGCACACAGGATCGCATCGCCGCGGGAGGCTGGCGTTTCGTGGTACTCCAGCAGGGGCCCTCGGCGCTGCCGGAGAGCCGGGCCAGCCTGCGCGAGGCGACCCGGCGTTTCGATGGGGTGATCCGGGCGGCCGGCGCCCGCACCGCGCTCTACATGGTCTGGCCCGAGAGTTCCAGGCGCCAGGCGTTCCCGGACGTCAGTGCGTCCTACCGGCTGGCGGCCCAGGACGTGGACGGGATCCTGCTGCCCGCCGGGGACGCCTGGATCGCCGCCTGGCGCCGCGATCCGTCGTTGCCGCTCTACGGACCGGATGGTTTCCATCCGAGCGTGCTCGGGACCTACCTCGCCGCCCTCACGATCTACGGCGGACTCAGGGACGCCTCGTTGGTCGGCCTGCCCTCGAGGCTGCAACTCCGGAACGGTCGCACACTGGAGGTCGCGCCGCGCGAGGCCGCGCTGGCCCAGGCCGCTGCGGAGGACGCCTTGCGCTGACGCGCGCCGCCCTGGTGCGGCCCGTGAACCCTAGGCCGTGCGCCCGCTGGCGGGCCGCAGGCGGGCACGCAGGTCGTGGAGCCCCTCGCGGACCGAGACGCCCTTACGCCGCCGTTCGGCGTTCCATTCGATGACGTCATCCAGCACGCTGTAGGCGGCGGGCACCACGAGCAAGGTCAGCGCCGTCGAGACCAGCATCCCGCCCACCAGGGCGATCGCCATCGGCCGCTGCAGCTCGGCGCCGGGGCCGATCGCCAGCGCCGGCGGCAACGCGCCCGCGATCGTCGCGCTCGACGTCATCAGCACCGGTCGCAGCCGGATCGGGCAGGCCTCGAGCAGCGCGGCATGCCGCTCGACGCCTCGCCCGCGAACCTGGTTCGTGAAGTCCACCAGCATGATCGAGTTCTTCTTGGCGATGCCCATCAGCAGGATCAGGCCCAACACGCTGTACACGTTGATGCTCTGCTGGAACAGGAACAACGCGATCAGGGCGCCGCTGATGGAGAACGGCAGCGCCAGGAGCACCGTGAAGGGGTGGGAGAAGGCGTTGAACTGGGCGGCCAGCACCATGTACGCCACGATCAGGCCCATCACGAAGGCGAAACCCAGGGACTGGAAGGACTCCTTGAAGGCCTGGCTGCTGCCCCCGGGCAGGGCGCGGTAGCCGTCGGGCAGCACCTCGCGGGCGAGATCCAGCGTGCGGGCGATGGCCTGGGCCTGGGAGGCGCCCGCCGCGACGTTGGCGGTGATCGTGATGGCGCGCTCGCGGTCACGACGCGTGATGGCCTGGAGCGTCGGCTGCTGCTCGATCTGAATCAGGTCGCCGAGGCGCACCAGCGCGCCGGTGTCGCTGCGCACCAGCAGCCGGTTGATGTCCTCGGGCCGGCCGCGCTGCGGCGACAACAGCCGGCCGCGGATGTCGAAGCGTCGGCCCTTGTCCTTGAACTTGCCGATGCGCAGGCCGCCGATGGCGCTGTTCACGGTCTCGCCGATGCGCGCCATGCTGATGCCGAGGTCGGCGGCCTTGTTGCGATCGGGCTTGACCTGCACCTCGGGCATGCCGACCTGGTAGTCGGAGTCCACGTCGGTCACCATCCCCGAGCCGCGCATCCCGTCCACCAGCTCCTTGCTCTTCTCCGCCAGCACGCTCCAGTCACGACCACGCACCGTGACCTCGACCGGAAAGCCGCCGCCCCGCGTGGCCGAGAAGCCCTGCTGGGAGGGGTCCTGGAGCGTGGCCCGGGCTCCGGGGATGGCGTTGGCCGCCGTCCGCACGACGCCCATCAGCTCCTGCTGCGACAGCCGCCGGCCGAGCTTGGCATCCGGAGGCCGCTCGTGGGGCTGCTTCAAGGTCACGAACATGAAGCCGGTGTTGACCTCGCCGCCGCCGAAGCCGCCGACGATGCCGAAGTAGCGGGTGATCTCCGGGCGCCCCAGCAGGATCTGCTCGATCTGGGCGAACACCCGGTCGGTGGCGTCGAGGCTGGTGCCCACCGGGGTCTGGAAGCGGAGCTGGAACAGGCTTGTGTCCTGGCTCGGAACGAACTCCGCTCGGAGCAGCGGCCAGATGCCGAGGGTCGAGACCACGAAGAAGGCGAAGGCCGCGACCATCACCGCGGCCCGGTGGTGCAGCGCCGACTCGAGCAGGCGCTGGTAGGCCCCGGAGAGCCGCGCGAAGCCGAGGTCGATGCGCGCGCCCAGGGTCCCGCTGCGGTGTTCGACGTCGAGGAAACGCGAGCAACGCATGGGCGCCAGGGTCAAGGCCTCGAGCAGGGAGATCAACACCGCCACCGAGATGGTGACGCCGAACTGGAAAAAGAACTTCCCGATGATGCCCTTCATGAAGGCCACGGGCAGGAATATCGCGACGATCGCCAGGGTCGTGGCCGCCGCCGCGAAGGTGATCTCACGGGCCCCCACCGAGGCCGCGTGCACACGGCCCTTCCCCATCTCACGGTGCCGGTAGATGTTCTCCAGGACCATGATCGCGTCGTCCACGACGATGCCGACGGTCAGGGTCAACCCGAGCACGGTGAAGGTATTCAGCGTGAAGCCGAACCCGTACATCACGATGAACGTGCCTAGGATCGAGGTCGGGATCGCCAGCAGCACGTTCAGGGTGGTGGACCACGAGCCCAGGAACAGCCAGCACACCAGCCCGGTCAAGACGGCGGCCAGGACCAGCGTGAACAGGATCTCTCCGATCGCCTCCTCGATGAAGGTGGTGCCGTCGAAGTTGACGTTGAGGGTCAGGCCCTCGGGGAGCTGCGAGCGCAGCTCCAGCATCTTGGCCTTGACGTCGGCGCCGACCTGCACGGCGTTGGCGCCGCGCAGTTTCTTGATGCCCATCCCGATCGAGGGCACTCCGTTGGCACGGGCCACGCGCCGGCGGTCCTCGAGGCCGTCCTCCACCACCGCCACGTCCTGGAGCCGGACGGGCGCGGCGTTCCGGTAGGCCACCACGATGCGACGGAAGGCCTCGATGTCGATCGCCTCGCCTTCGGCCCGCACGTTCATCTCGCGTTCCGGCGTCTCGATGCGCCCGGCGGGCATCTCGAGGTGTTCCCGCTCGATGGCGGCGTTGACGTCGAGGACCGTGAGGCCCGCGGCCTCGAGGCGCGGCGCGTCGTACCAGACGCGGACCGAGCGCTCCCGGTAGCCGCCCATCATCACCTCGCCCACGCCGGGCACGGTCTGGAACTGGGGCCGCAGCACGTTGCGGATGTAGTCCGCCAGGAAGGTCGGCGGGCGGTTGCCGGCCAGGGCCAGCCACAGGATCGGCTGGTCCTCGGGGTTGTTCTTGGTGATGACCGGCGGGTCCATCTCGCGGGGCAGCCGGCGCGCGGCCTGCGCCACGCGGGTCTGGACATCCTGCAGCGCCGCGTCGATGTTGCGGTTCAGCTCGAACTCGATGCTGACGCTGGCCGCGCCCTGGCGCGAGGTCGAGCTGATCTGTTTCACGCCTTCGACGGAGGTGACCGCGTCCTCGATGAAGTCGACGACGTCGGTCTCCATCACCTCGGGCGAAGCGCCCTCGTAGGTGACCGCGACGTTGATCACCGGGAAATCGATGTCGGGATTCTGGCTGATGCCGAGGCCGCGCACGACGCCGCCGACGCCGGTGAAGCAGATCAGCCCGAAACCGATCAGGCCCGCCATCAGCATCCACGCGAACACGTGGTTGCGGATCGAGATGTCGGCCAGGGTCAGCCCGGTGGCGATGCTCCCGGGATCCTCCACCGGTTCGACGCGGCGCCCCTCGGAGTTGGTCATCGTGTGCTCCCCGGGCGCCCGGGCGCCGCGGCGCGGCCGCTCTTGCTCATGACGTCAACTCGTGGGCTGGACGGGCAGCCCGTCCGCCAGTCGATCCGAGCCTTCGACGACGACGGTCTCGCCGGCACTGAGGCCCGACAGGATCTCCACCACGCCGGTGCCCGTACGCAGGCCGATCTGGATCGGCTTCAGGCGCGCCTTGCCGTCCTCGACGGCGTAGGTGATGAAACCACGCTCGCTGGCCTGGATCGCGCCTTCAGGCACCACCAGCGCGCCTTTCCTCGACTCGGTGGCGAGGGTGACCTCGGCGAAGAAGCCCGGCTTCAGCACGCCGGGGTTCCGGACCCAGGCCAGCACCTCGACCTGGCGCGTGGTCGGGTCGGCCACGTCGCTCACGTAGTAGATGCGCGCCGGGAACTCCTGGTCGCCCAGGGCGCCGACCTTGAAACTCACGGTGTCGCCCTCCCTGGCGTGCAGCGACTCGGAATCCGAGACCCTGAAGCGCAGGCGCAGGCGGCTGGTGTCGGCCAGGGTGGCGAGCCCGTCGCCCTCCTTGACGAACTGCCCGGTCTCCACGCTTCGGGTGTTGATCACTCCGGCCCGGGGAGGACGCACGTCGGAGCGTCGCCGGTTCTCTTCGGCCAGGTCTCGGGCCGCCTTCGCCGCGGCGGCCGCGGCGAGCAACCTCTCCGCCTCGCCGCGGGAGCGGTTCAGCTCCTCGGCCGACACCAGCTGGTCGCGGGCCAGCGCCTCGCGCCGCGCCAGGTCCCTCTGGGATCGCCTGAGCTCTGCGAGGGCGGTCTGCTCCTGCGCCACGGCGCGCTCCGCCTCGAGGCGGTAACGCTGCGGGTCGATGCGCAAAAGAACCGTCTCGCGCGTCACCCTGTCGCCGGCCTGGAACAGCACCTCGCTGACCGCGCCCTCCACCTGTGCCGGCACCCGCACGATCTCCTCGGCTTCGAGGGAGCCCAGGGCTTGCACCTGGTAGACCACGTCCTCGAGTTTGACCGCCGCCACGCGCACCCGCAGCGCCGTCCCCGAACCGGTCGCGGGCGCGCCCTGGGTCTTGCCACAGCCGAGCAGCGGCACCAGGGCGAGGGCGAGCAAGGGCCGCGATGGGCGCGTCAACATGGTCGAAAGCCCGCCCGCAGGCGGAATGCCATTCTCCCCGAGTTCGCCACGGCCGTCCAAGCCCAGCGGCGGCCGGGGCTGTTAAACGTTGTGCCGTCCAGGCGCCAAGGAGATGGAATAATGCCAGTCGGGAGGCACACGCACCGATGCACAACCCCTTCGTGCCCGAGACCCTCGAGGGCTGGGCGCTGCTGCACCAGATGTTCCGCGTACGCCAGGCGCCCTGGCGGGCGCTGCCGGAGCCCGAGCGCGGGCGCATCGCCGGCGAGGCGGCCCGGGCGCTGGCGGAAATGCAGCGCGGCGAGAGCGGGATGACGCAGCTCTCGACGCTGCTGGGACACAAGGGCGACCTGATGCTGGTCCACTTCCGGCGCGGCTTCGAGGAGCTCCAGGCCGCGCAACTCCAGGTCGCGGGACTGGCCCTGGAGGCCTACCTGGAGCCGACCACGTCGTACGTGTCGGTGGTCGAGCTGGGCATGTACGAGATGACCGCGCAGATCCACGGGCGGCTGCAGGGCCAGCAGCTGACGCCGGGCTCCGAGGCGTACCTGAAGGCCTTCGACGCCGAGATGGAGGAGCAGCGGAGGCGGGTCTTGGGGCGGCTGTTCCAGGAGATCCCCGACCGGCGCTACGTGTGTTTTTATCCGATGGACAAACGCCGCGGCGAGCTCAAGAACTGGTACGCCGTGCCCTTCGAGGAGCGTGCCCGCATGATGCGGGAGCACGGCATCGTGGGCCGCCAATACGCCGGCCAGGTCACGCAGATCATCTCGGGCTCGATCGGCCTCGACGACTGGGAGTGGGGCGTCGACCTCTACGCCGACGACATGGTGGTCTTCAAGCGCCTGATCTACGAGATGCGTTTCGACGAGGCGTCGGCCTGGTACGCCGAGTTCGGCCCGTTCTACGTCGGCCTCCAGTTCCCAGCCGCGGAGCTGCCAGCGTTTCTCTCGGGCCGCCTGCCGGCTTTCTTGCGATAATCGGACGCAGGAGGGCCCCATGTCCCCCGTCTTGCGCAGCCACTTCGCCGAGTACGCCCGCTTCCACGCCACCAAGGGCAACCAGGCCTGTCACTACGTCGCGATCCCGCTGATCGTGCTGTCGGTCCTCGTGATGTTGGCCCAGCTCAGCCTCGTGCCCCTCGGCGGGTACACGGTGACGGCCGCCGAGGTGGTGCTGATCGCCATCACGCTCTACTACCTCAGCCTCGACTGGGTTCTCGCCCTCCTGATGCTCGCGATCTCGGCCGCGATGATCGTGGCCGGCCGGCCGCTGGGCCTCTGGGGCGGACTCGCGGTGTTCGTGTTCGGCTGGATCCTGCAGTTCGTCGGCCATTATCTCTACGAGAAGAAGTCGCCGGCGTTTTTCCAGAACCTCGTCCATCTGCTGGTGGGACCGCTCTGGGTGCTGGCCAAGGCCACGGGCCGCGCGTGAGACGCTCTGCCGTCCCAGGGCTGCTGCTGGCGGCCCTCCTGCTCCCGTCCTGCGCCCAGACCACCGACCCCGCGCCCTCCCCGTCCCCCCTGCCGAGCTGCGGCGCCGGCACGCCGGTCGACGGGCAGCCGAACCTGACGACCCAGGTCCTGGCCAGCGGCATCAACTCGCCCGTCGACCTGCAGAGCGCTCCGGGCGATCGCTCACGGCTCTACGTCGTGGAGCAGACCGGCCGTATCCGCCTGATCAAGGACAACGCGCTCCAGGCGTCGCCGTTCCTCGACCTCTCGGCTGGCGTCGGCAACGGCGGCGAGCGTGGCCTGCTGGGCCTCGCCTTCCATCCGCAGTACGCCACCAACGGGCGCTTCTACGTCAACTACACGAACCGCGAGGGGGACACGCGCATCTCGGAGTTCCGGCGCAGCCAGAACGCCGACCTCGCGGATCCGTCCAGCGAGCGGCTGCTGATCGCGGTGGACCAGCCCTTCGCGAACCACAACGGTGGCGGGCTGGCCTTCGGCAACGAGGGGCGTCTCTACATCGCCCTCGGCGACGGCGGCTCGGCCGGCGACCCGCAGAACAACGCCCAGAACCTGCAGAGCCGACTGGGCAAGATCCTGCGCATCGACGTCGACTCCGCCAGTCCCTACGCGATCCCCGGCGACAACCCGTTCGCCAACCAGACGGGGCCTGCCCGCGAGGTCTGGGCCCTGGGCCTGCGCAACCCCTGGCGCATCTCCTTCGATCGCTCCACGGGTGACCTCTACATCGGCGACGTGGGACAAAGCCGGCGCGAGGAGATCGACATCGGTCTGGGGTCGCGCCGCGGGGGCGAGAACTATGGCTGGCGCGTGACCGAGGGCACGCTCTGCTTCAACCCCTCGGCCAACTGCGGCACGGCGGGCTTCACGCCCCCGGTCGCCGAGTACGACCACTCGGTGGGCTGTTCCGTGACGGGCGGCTACGTGTACCGCGGCTGCCGCATGCCGGGGTACGCCGGGACGTACTTCTACGGCGACTTCTGCACCTCGATCATCCGCTCGCTGCGACTGCAGAACGGCGTCGCAACCGACCAGCGCGACTGGAGCGGCGTGTTGTCCCGGGGCATCGACGCGATCAGCTCCTTCGGCGTCGATGCCGACGGCGAGCTCTACATCGTGGACTACTCGGGGCGCATCCTGAAGGTCGTCCCGGCCGGCTAGCCGAGCTCGCGACGTTTCCAGAGCAGGAAAATCGCCGGGTACACCAGCAGCTCCAGCAGGAACGAGGTGACCAGGCCGCCCACCATGGGCGCGGCCACCCGCTTCATCACGTCGGCGCCGACCCCGGCCGACCACATGATGGGCAGGAGGCCCATGAAGGCGGCTGCCACGGTCATCATCTTGGGCCGCACCCGCTTCACCGCGCCGTGAACGATCGCCTCGTGGAGGTCCGGGAGCGAGCGCAAGCTGCCCTTCCGCTTCGCCTCTTCGTAGGACAGGTCCAAGAACAGCAGCATGAACACCCCGGTCTCGGCGTCGAGGCCCATCAGGGCGATCATGCCGACCCAGGCCGCGATCGAGACGTTGTAGTCGAGGGCCCACATCAGCCACACCGCGCCGATGGCCGAGAACGGCACCGCCAGCAGCACCATGCCGGCCTTCACGGCCGAGCGGGTGTTGGCGTAGAGCAGGAAGAAGATCAGGATGATGGTGATCGGCACCACCAGCTTCAGCCGCTCGCGGACCCTCAACATGTTCTCATACTGGCCGCTCCACTCCAGGGAGTAGCCGGTGGGCAAGGCGACGCGGTCGGCGACGCGGGCCTTGGCCTTGTCGACGAATCCGCCGATGTCGCTCTCGGGAGTGTCGAGGTACACGTAGCCGACCAGGAGGCCGTTCTCGTTGCGGATCATCGACGGCCCGCTGAGTGTCCGGAGCTCGGCCACCTGCTTGAGCGGGATCTGGGCCCCGCCTGGCGTCATCACCAGCACCCGACCCAGGGCTTCGAGGTCGTCGCGCAGCTCCCGCGGGTAACGTACGTTGACGGGATAACGCGCCCGGCCCTCGACGGTGGTCGTGACGTTCTCGCCCCCCACCGCCGACAGGATCACCTCCTGCACCTGCTGCAGGGTGAGCCCGTAACGGGCCAGCTCGTCGCGCTTCACGTCGAAGTCGACGAAGTAGCCGCCGGCGACACGTTCGGCGAACACGCTGCGCACCCCCGGCAGGTCCCGCAGCGCGGCCTCCAGGGCCTGGCCGATCTCCTCCAGCTTGGTCAACTCGGGTCCGAAGACCTTGATCCCGATCGGCGTGCGAATCCCGGTTGTCAACATGTCGATGCGGGTCTTGATCGGCTGGGTGAAGGCGTTGGTGGTGCCGGGGATGTTGAGGGCCGCGTTCATCTGCGCCTCCAGGCTCTTGCGCGTCACGCCGGGCCGCCACTGGTCCTTCGGCCTCAGGACCACGGTGGTCTCCATCATCGAGAGCGGCGCGGGGTCGGTGGAGGTCTCGGCACGGCCGGCCTTGCCGAGCACGCGCTCCACCTCGGGGAACGACCTCAGGATGCGGTCCTGCTTCTCGAGCAGCCGCGCGGCTTCGCCCACCGAGATCCCCGGCAGCGTGGTGGGCATGTAGAGGATCACACCCTCGTCGAGCACCGGCATGAACTCGTGACCGAGCTGCAGGTAGACCGGGACGGTCGAGGCGACCAGGAGCAGGGCGAGGGCGATCGTCGCCTTCGGACGCCGCAACACGGCGCGGCACGCGGGCTCGTAGGCCGCGAACAGCACCCGGCTGATCGGGTGTTTCTCCTCGGGGTAGTAGCGCCCCACGCTGAACTGGTTGTAGAGCCATGCCAGGGGCCGCGGGCGGAAGGCCACCCAGTCCATGCGCGTGAAGAGCATGCGTAGTGCGGGATCCAGGGTGACGGCCAAGAGCGCCGCGATCAACATCGTGAGGTTCTTGGTCCAGGCCAGGGGCTTGAAGAGACGCCCCTCCTGGTCGACCAGGGTGAAGATCGGCAGGAACGCCACCGCGATCACCATCAGCGAGAAAAACACCGACGGCCCGACCTCGAGCAGGGCCTCCAGGCGGATCGCGTGGAAGTCCCCCTTGCGGCCGCCGTGCTCCCACAGCTCCAGCTTCTTGTAGGCGTTCTCGACCTCGACGATCGCCCCGTCCACCAGCACGCCGATCGAGATCGCGATGCCGGAGAGCGACATGATGTTGGACGAGATCCCGAACAGCGCCATCGGGACGAAGGCCAGCAGCACCGAGATCGGGATGGTCAGGATCGGGACGATGGCCGAGGGGATGTGCCACAGGAACAGCAGGACCACCGCGCTCACGATCAGGATCTCGTAGACGAGCTTCTCGCGCAGGCTGGCGATGGCGCGATCGATGAGCTCCGAGCGGTCGTAGGTGGTCACGAAACGGACGCCCTGGGGCAGGGACGACTGGATCTCCTGGAGGCGCGCACGCACGCGCTGGATCACCTCCCGGGCGTTCTCCCCGTGTCGCATCACCACGATGCCGCTCACCGCGTCGCCCTGCCCGTCCAGGTCCGCGACCCCGCGCCGGATCTCGGGCCCCAGCGCCACCTGGCCCACGTCACGCAGCAGGACGGGCGTGCCGCGGGCGTCGGTTCGCAGCACGATGCGCTCCAGGTCCTCCTTGGAACGCAGGTAGCCGCGGCCTCGAACCATGTACTCGCGTCCCCCGAACTCCAGCAGCCGTCCGCCGACCTCGTTGTTGCTCGCCCGCACCGCCGCCGCCACGTCCATGATGGCGAGGTCGAAGGCCCTGAGGCGGATCGGGTCCACGGTCACCTGGTACTGCTGGACGAAGCCGCCCAGGGAGGCGACCTCGGCCACGCCGGGCACCGCTTGGAGCCGGTAGCGGATGTTCCAGTCCTGGAGCGAGCGCAGCTCCGACGGCGAGAGCCGCTCGCTGTCGTCCACCAGGGCGTACTGGAAGACCCAGCCGACCCCGGTGGCGTCGGGCCCCAGCTCGGTCCTGACGCCCGGAGGCAACGTCGGCGTGACCTTCGACAGGTACTCGAGGACGCGGCTGCGCGCCCAGTAGATGTCGGTGCCGTCCCTGAAGATCACGTAGACGTAGCTGAAGCCGAAATCCGAGAAGCCGCGGATGGCCTTGACCTGCGGGGTGCCGAGCAACGCCGTCACGACCGGGTAGGTGACCTGGTCCTCGATGATGTCGGGGCTCCGGTCCCAGCGCGAGTAGACGATCACCTGGGTGTCCGACAGGTCGGGGATGGCGTCGACGGGGATGTGGCGAACCGTGTAGATCCCGTAGGCGACCGCACAGGCCGTCAACCACAGGACCAGCAGCCGGTTTCCGGCGCTCCAGCGGATGAGGGCGCGGATCATGGCGTTCAGCGCGTTTGGCCGGCGGCCGGCGGCGTCGGCGTGGCGCCGCGGAGGCCCGCCAGCGCCGCCCGCAGGCTCGACTCCGAATCGAGCAGGAAGTTGGCGGAGGTCGCCACGCGCTCTCCCGCGGCAAGGCCGGAGAGCACCTGGTAGTCGGCGCCGACCTTGACCCCGAGCCGCACCTCGCGTGGCTCGAGATGGCCGTCGGCGCGGTCCACGAACACCAGCTTGCGGGCACCGGTGTCGATCAGAGCGCCCTCGGGCAGGGCCAGGCCGCGGCCGATCGCGGCCCGCAACGTGACGTCCGCGAACATGTCGGGCTTCAGCACCTCGCCGGGGTTCGGGATCTCGAGACGGACCTTCACGGTGCGCGTCTTCTCCTCGACCGTCGGGGCGATGTAGGAAACCGCGCCCTCGAACCGCCGGCTCGGCAGGTACGGCACGCTGACCTCGCCGCGCATGCCCAGGCGCACCAGGGGCAGGTCCGACTCGTAGACGTCGGCCAGCACCCAGAGCCGGGTCAGGTCCGCGAGGTCGTAGAGCGTGTCGGCGGGCGTCACGCGCATGCCGTGGTAGGCCATCTTCTGGACGACGTATCCGCTGTGCTCCGAGTAGACCTTGAGCGCCCGCATCACCTCGCCGGTCTCCTCGAGGCGCCGGATGTCCTCCGGCCGCACGTCCCAGAACAGCAGGCGCTGGCGCGCGGCCTGGAGCAGCCCCTCGCCGCCCTGGGCCAGGGTGTGTTTGCCCTGGAGCTCCCGGCGCGCCCGTAGCGCCAGCAGGTACTCCTGCTGGGTCGCCACCAGGTCGGGGCTGTAGATCGAGAGCAGCGGCTCGCCATGCTTCACGTAGCGGCCGGTGAAATCCACGTACAGGTCCTCGACGTAGCCGTCGTACTTCACGTGGACGTGGTTGAGTCGGCGCTCGTCCACGGCCACGCGGCCCACGGTGCGGATGGCGCGGGTCAGGTCCCTCTCCACCACCTCCTTGCTGCGCAGGCCCAGCAGGCGACGGCGCTCGGGCGTCAAGGACACCGTCGCACGACCCTCGACCCGCATCGGCTCCGCGGTCCCCAGGCGCGTGTCCCGCTCACCGATCGGGACCAGCGCCATGTGGCAGATCGGGCACTCGCCCGGCTGGTCGGAGACGTAGGTGGGGTGCATCGGACACTGGTAGCGGGGGGCGCCGGCGTCGGCCGGCGCTTCGTGGGCGTGGCGCGTGCCGATCCAGTAGCCGGCGCCAGCGGCGAAGAGGGCCAGGAGCACGACGAGCGGCGTGGCGGGCCTCATGCGTGCTCCTTCACTCCATGACGACGCCCATGGCGTCGAGACTCGCCGAGTGCCAGAGCACGTGGAACAGCAGCTCGGCGTGCTCCCAGCGGTCCCGGTAGAGCGTGTTGTGGGCTTCCAGCACCGACAGGAACGGCGCCTTGCCGGCCTGGAAGCTGGCCAGGGCGGACTCGACGGCCAGGGCGTTCACCTTGAGCACGCCCTCGGAGTAGGCGCGCGCCTCGAGGACCGCGGCTCCCAGGTCGAGCAGCGCCCTCTCGACGGTCGCCCGGGCCCGCAGGCTCATCGCCGCGGCGGCGTGTTTCTCGCTCGCGAGGCGCGCGTCGGCCTCGGCGACGGCCTGGCTCTGCTTGCGGCCCTTGTAGAGCGGAATCACGATGCCCACCCCGACCGTGGCCATCGGCGGCATGCTGCCACGGTGGATGTAGCGGGCACCGACGGCGTAGTCGGGACCCCGGTTGCGGCGCGCGAGCTGCAGGCCGGAGTGGGCCTCCTCCACCATCGCGAACGCGGCCAGGAGCGCGGGGTTGCGGCCGTCCAGGCCCGCCGTGACCTCGTCCCGTGCGGGAATTCGCACCGCGTCGACATCGAGCCCCGTGAGGCGCGGCGTGGCGTCGAGGGGCGTGCCCGCGGGCCGGGCCAGCAGCCGGTTGAGCTCGGCGAGCGCAGCGCCCTCCAGGCCCTCCTCGTGATAACGCATCTTCGCGAGGCGGGCCAACTCGGCCTGGGCGCGCAACACGTCGGACTGCTGGGCCAGCCCCACCGCGTAACGCGACCGAGTCAGCTCCTCGATGTCGCGGGTGGCGCGGCGCTGGTCCTCGATCAGCGCCAGGCCCTCACGCGCGAGCAGCAGGTCGGCGTAGGCACGCCGCAGGCGGTAGACCAGCTCCAGCTTCGTGCGCTGGACGCCGTGCTCGGCACGCCGGGACCCGGCGGCCGCGACCTGCTCCAGCAGGCCGCGTTTGCCCGGGCCAGGGAGCAGCTGCGAAACGCCGACGCCGATCCCGGTGTCGTCGTTGGCGCCTGGCTTCAGGCCCCTGCCGCCGTACGCGTACTCGACCTGGACCTCGGGGTCGGGCAAGGCGCCGGCCTGCGGGACCCGGGCCCGAGCGGCGGTGGACGCAGCCTGCTGGGCCTGGAGCTCCGGGCTGCGGTCCAGCAGCTGGGCCTCGAGGCCGGCGTACACAGGCTCGGCCGCAAGCGGGAACACGTCGGCCCCCGCAGGCACGGCCAGAATCGAGAGAAGCAGCGGGAAAACCCCGCGCCGGTGCGGCATCGAACACCTCCGTCATCGCTCACGCACGGCGAACCCATCCCAGACGCGGTCTTCGAGCGGACCGCGGGCGTCAGGCGGGGATCAGATGCGGAGGATGCTCGGTGGCGAGGCGGAGTGCGAAACGGAACGTGCTGGAAGGTCCAGGGCCGGCAGCGGGCTGGCCACAACCAGGAACGTCCTCGGCTCCGGCGCGACGGGTGGCGACGCGGCGTCGAGGGAAGCGGCCGGTGGTGTTCCCGGCACGCTCAGGCAGCAGGCCGTCGCGGCGCCGAAGCCTTCCTGGACACAGCAGCCGTGGTCGTCGGCCACGTCGGCCGCCGCGCCGGCACAGGCGCACACCAGGCCCAGCGGAACCAGCAGGCCGAGGAGCAGACCCGAGACGAGGGCGCGGCGCATCGGCACCATGAGAGCACGCTTGACGCCGCACCGTCAAACACGGCGGGTGCTCCGTGTCGCCGGCGCGAACGGGTTCGGCGCGACGAGCGCGTGACCATGCAAGCCTTGGGACACCGGCCCACGAACACGGGCGGAAGAAGCGGGCCTGCTAGTGCCCCTCGAGGTACTTCAGCCAGCGGTCCACGACGGCCAACTCCGGGCCCCCTGCCGCCACGTAGTTCCGAGCGTACCGCGCCAGGCGCTCCCGCTCCTGGCCCTGGGATGGACTCCTGACGTGCTCGTCGAAGAGCAGCCGGGTCACGACGAACAGCGCCCCGAGATCATCGGGGCGGCGCTCGACGTGTTCCCCGAGAGCCGCCACGGCCTCGGCGCGGTGTCCAGCCAGGGCATGGGCAAACCCGAGAGGACGTTGCCACGTCTCGGCCGTCGGCCAGAGCCCCTGGGCCTCCTCCAGCATCTCCAGGGCCTCCTCCGGCTCGTTGGCCCGCAGCAGGGCTTCGCCGATGAGCCGATAGCCGGTGGGGGCCACGGCGTCGTCCACGAGGGCGGTGCGCCACGCGCCCGCGGCCTCGCGGTCGTTGCCTCCGGCGGCATAACAGGCTCCGAGATAAAACACGGCCGGGAGGAACTCGGAAGAGAGGCGCAACGCCGCCCGAAACTGGTCCGCCGCCGGCGCATCCTGGCCACGAGCGAAGAGGCCCAGACCGCGCAGGAACGCCAGGGAGAGCGGATCGGCCTGGCCGGCCTCGAGGTCGGCCAGGCCTTCGAGAGCGCGGGTGGCGAGGCGCTCCCGGGCCAGGGCCAGCACGCGTGCACCGGAGACGCGCTCCAAGCGGTCGAGGACCGGGCCGACGACTTCGGGGCCCAGCGCCTGGCTGCGATCGAAGGACGGCAGCGCGGTCGCGATGTCGCCGAAGGAGAGGGACCGCGATTCGGACCCCGCCTGCCAGCCTCCGGCGATCCGGAACGGCCGGCTCACCCGGCGCACCGTCTGGCCCCGGACGGACACCACGGCGGAGGCGACGTACTCGCCCGGCGGCAACACGCCCAGCTCCAGGTTGCCCTGCAGGGCGCCCCAGCCGGGCTCCTGGGCCTGGGCGGTCGTCCCAGAGGAGACGAGCACACTGCCCGAGTCGCGAGCCGTCACCTCAAGGGCGACCCGGGCGTTGACGAGATCCAGCTCGTCTTTTGCATGAATCTCCAGATAACCCACCAGGCGGCCGTCGGCAACCTGCGGGTCCACCTCGGGCAGCGGCGTGCCCTCGGAGCGGCGGCTCGCGAGGATCAGGTCACTCAGCTCGAGCGAGCCGGCATAGGTCAAGGCCGCGCGTGCGGGGTGGACCACCGTGCCCGCTCGGCCCCGGTCGTCGACCGCCGCGAGCTTCAGCAGGTAACGTCCGGGTGGGACGCTCACCGAAGCATGGAAGGGCAGCGGGGCCGTGGCGTCGCGATCCGCGCCGGTGGGAGGCTCGAAGCCGCTCTTGACCACCCCGCCGGTTTCGTCGGCGAGCACGAAGCCAACCGCCGCGGTTCGCGGGGCCGCGCCGCTCCGGCCGATCTCGGCGCCGATCAGGATCCGCGCCGACGCGCCTCCGCGCTCCGGGAGGGTGTAGGTCGCCACCTTGAGCGGCAGCTCTCCCAGCTGGTCGTGCGCCTCGAGGGCGGCCAGCAGCGCGTCCTCGTGCCTCCGGATCTCCCGTGGCGCCGCGGGGAACTTCTGCGCCGAGCGTGTCCTCAGCGTCAACCCGCGCCGGGTGCACTCGACCCGTACCTGGTGTGTCTTGCCGTCGCGGTCGCCTGGCTCGGGCTCGAAGCCGACCAGGTAGTCGCCGGACAACTCGGCGGCGATGCGCATGAAGGCCGACTCCCCGTCGCCGATCGCGCGCACGAGTCCACCTCCGGCGAGGCTGGCGAGGCGCTCGGCTGCCGTCGTGCGGAGCTGGCGCTCGGCGCCGGTGTTGCGCTGCATCCGGCGTACCGAGGGGTCACCAGCGCTGGCCTCCAGGAGGGTCACCTGGAGCGTGACCCGCGCCGCCGCGGCGTCCTCGGCCAGGCTGTTGAGCTCGGAGCCGGCCTGGTCGCCGAAACCTTCGGTGATCAGGATCAGCGCCTTGCGGCCGGGGGTCTGCTTCAGCTTGCCCACCAGGGCCCGCAGACCGGAGACGACGGAGGACGCCTCGGCTCGAAAGCCCTGCATCAGGCCGCGGGCTTCGGCCTCCAGGCTGTCGGCGCACGACCTCGCCACGACCGACGAGGTGGGGCTGGCCGTGCGTGGGCACTCGCGGGCGAGCGTCTCGCGCCAGGTCAGGGTGTCGTTGTCGGTGAAGGCCGCAGCTTCAGCCAGGGTCAGTCGATACGAAGAGGGACGCGAACGGCCGCTGATCGAGGCGAGGGCCGGGCGCAGCCGCGCTTGGTCCGAGGTGAGGGGCAGGCGCGTGAGCGGACCCGGCAGCGTCAGCACCGCCACCTGGTCGCGGGGCCCGAGGCCCGCCAGCAAGTTGTCGGCCAGGCTCTGGAGGACCCGGCTCGAGCCCAGGGCCAGGTTCTCCTGATCCACCACGACGAAGATGGCGCGACCCCGTCCCGAGCCCTGGTTGGTGCTGAAGGGCGGGAACTCACCGTCGAGGGTCCGAGCCGGCTCCAACCCGGCGCCGTAGGAACGAAACTGCGCGTGGACGACGCGGCGGGGCTGCCGATCCACGCTGACCACGAACTCTTCGGGACGCAGGTCGCTGACCGGCCGGCCCTGGTCGTCGAAGACGCTCACGTCCAGGACCACGGCGGTCACCGTCGACGCGAAGACCGGGACCTCCGCGGGGCGCTCCTGGAAGCGGGACGCCGCCGCCAGCAACAGCAGGCCGAATGTGATGCTCATTGCCTCACCCCCTCGGGTGGAACGGCACGGTATCCCTCGCGGGCCCGGACGCGGCACCCGGGTCCGGCATGCACCTCGATGCGACGCCAGGAGGAATCGTAAGCCCCGTTGCTCGAGGCGTAGCCGAGCACGTATTGGCTGTCCAGGTCCTCCCCAATCGCGGCGAACGCCGCGTCGATCTGGGCGGTGCGTTCGATGTGGAAGGCGCGGCCACCGCTCACGCGGGCGAGGCGCTCCAGGACGCGCTTCAGCTCGGGGACTCGCGCCTCCCGCCCGTGGCCGATCATGTAGATCGGCACGTCGTTCACCTCGCTCCGCTTCTCGACGTCCTCGAGGGCCGCCAGGCTCGCCTGGTCGTCCCCATCGGTGAAGACGACCAGGGCCTTGCGCCCTTGCTGCGCGTCGAGCAGGTCCAGGGAGCGCAGGATGGCGTCGTACAACGCAGTCCCACCCCAGGCCGCGAGGCGGTTGGCGGCGACGAGGCGAGCGGCCGGCTCCTGCTGGCGTGGCGAGAGGGTGAAGACGCTGTCGTTGAAGGCCAGGAGCGTCACCCGGTCCGCCGGCCGCAGCCCGCCCAGGAACACCTTCACGGCGCGGCGCACCTGGGGCATCACCTCCGCCATGCTGGCGCTGACGTCGATCGCCAACACGATCTCGCGGGCGCCATCGGGGCCCAGGAAGTGGGTGAGCGTCTGCGCGACGTGGTCTTCGACGATCCGGAAGCTCTCCCGGGTCAGGCCCGGCATGGCCTTCCCGTTGGTGTCGCTGACCGCCGCGCTCACATGGACCACCTCGGCGTGTACGGGGTCGAGACGCACCGAGCCACCGGTCCGGACCTCGGCCGACAGGCGGCGCCCGTCCCTCAGGACCCAGGAGGCGCGGATCTCGCTCGCAGCAGGCGCCGGCCCCGCGTCCCAGCGGCATTCGAAAGGAGGGCGTTGCCGCTGACACACGGTTCGGCCGCCCACGGCGAAGCTGAAGCGCAGTACCGACGGGACGGCCTCCGGCGGATCGAGATGGGCCCGAAGCGTGACGATGCCGCTCACCGGCTTGCCGGCTTCGGGCGCCAGGATCCGGGCCAGGGTCTCGGCGCCGAGGCTGCACGGCGCCCAGGCCCACAACACGAGAGCGATCGGCATCCTCAACGGCTTGCCCCCGCGACAGTATCCTCGGGACCCACCTGCAGGAACCCGCTTGCAATCAACGCGGCGACGTACCCGCCGATCCGTTCGTCCGGAAGCCTCCGCGCGAACCGCGCCAGGGCTTCCGAGTCGTCGCCGGCCATCGGTGTGGCCTCGTCGAGCAGATCCTGGACCGCGTAGGAGAGGAGCGCCGGCGCCAATTCGGCCGGGAGTTGGTGCTGCGCGAGCGCGGCAGCCACGCGCAGGCCGAGGTCGGGCGCCCGCATCGGCAACCGACCGCGTACGCCAGCAAAGTCCTCCCCGGGCCGCGGCGGCGGCAGACGCGGCAACAAACCCGCGAGGGGCACGTCGGGCACGCCCCACGCGTGGCGGGGCGCGCCCGGGTCCCCGAGGGCGTAGAGCTCTGCCAGGGAGAAGAAGCCGTCGAGGGCCGTCGGCTCGCGCCGAGCGAGCCACGCCAGCATCCGCCGCCGGTGGGGGCTGAGGCTGACCGGGTCGGCGAGGGCTTCGGCGCGCTGTGGATCGGAGGCGCCTTCAGCCACCCGCGCCCGCCCGCGGGCCAACGCGGCGGCCACCTCGTCCCGCTCGGCGTCGGTGAGCACCGAGGGGTTGAGAAGCGCCACCATCTGGGCGAAGGCACGCCGATCCGCCTCGCTCAGGGCCTGCGCCGGGGCGGCCGGCAAGTCGTCGCTCGCGCGCCGCAGGGCCAGCGGGGCCAGGACCGTGTCGAGGGCCAGCAGCGAACCCCGGAGCCGCCACGGTTGTCCCGGTGCGGGCGCCGGCAGGGCCCAGGGCGCACGTTCCCGCTCCTCGGCGCCTTGCGTCCCGAGCCCGAAATCGTGGCGTCGGGCCACCTGGCTCGCCCGCAGCAAGGCAGCGTCGGCCGGGCCGAGGTGGGAGGCGTAGGCCAGCACGACCAGCGCTTCGGCCAGCAGAGACTCGCCTGCCACCAGCGCACGCTGCGCCAGGGCCTGGACCGGACCTCGCGTCTCGGAGCGCAGCCCCAGCTCCCGAAGCAGCGCCGCGGCGATCCCGCGCGGGTCCTCGGGGTTGCCGGAAGCCGCGAGCCCCACGGGCGTCAGCTCCTGCGCGGCTTCCTCGAGCACCCAGGCGTGGGCGAGCCAGGCCTCGGGGGTTGCGGGCGCCCCGGCCAATGACGCGGCCGAGCGACAATAGTCGAGCACGCGATCGAGCGCGTTGCCCTCGAGCCGACGTCGCACCGCGTCGAACCGGGCTCGCTCGGCGGCCGCCACGTCCACGAGGAGGGGGCGGCCTTTCCACCAGGCGAGCCGTGGGCTCGCGGCGTTCGCGCCGGCCAGGGCGGCGGCCAGTACCCCTTCCGCGGAGTCGCCGTCGGTGGATCCGAGAGCTGGCAGCAGCTCGCTCTCCAGCCAGGCGGCGATCCGCCCCTCGTAACGGGGACCGGGCACGGGTTCGAGGCCGATGAGGGAACGCGCCAGGTCCTGCCCGGCGCGGGCGTCGAGCGCGCGTGTGAAGCGCGCGCGGTCCACCAGCGCCAGCGCCGCCTGGAGTTGTGCGAGGGCGACAGCCGCGGCGGCGCTGCCCGGCCGCCCGACCAGTTGCCGTGCCCGTTTCGCGGCGGCCGCATGGACGGCGGGATCGTTCACGCCGATGCGCTCGAGGCTCAGCAGCAGGGCCGGGGCCAACGCGAAACCGCGCAGGGCCCGGAGCACGTCCTCGGATGCGTCGGCGCCCGCGAAGCTGCGGTGCGCGAACTGGAGCAGGGCGAGGCGTCCCTGGGCCTTGACGTCGTCCGGGACGGCGACCTGCTCCACCAGGAACGCCGCGTCGACCGCAAGGGCCCCATCCACCGATCTCCCGGCTGCTGCGGTTTCCGCGAAGACCTGCTCCCAGAGGCCACGCCGCCAGGGCAGGGCGAGGGTCCCAGCGGGGCTGACGGGCGCCTCGAGCAGCACCCGGGCCGGGTCCACGGCTGGCCGCGTCAGCTCGGCGCGTCCTTCCGCCCAGAACGGGTCTGCGCGACGGAACGCCTCCGCGAGGCGGCGAAAACCTTTCTCCTGCTGCCTCGCGTCGTCCAGGGACGCCCCCAGCGCGAAGCGCTGGGCGGGCGCCGGCAGCCGCGACACGGTGTCGAACAGGAAAAACAGGCTACCGCCGTCGTGCCGCAGGAGCGCGTGCAGGAAGGCCACAGGGCGTGTTGGGCTCTGGCCCACCACGCCCTGCCAAAGCGGCGCGGCGTCGCTGCCGCCGGGAACAGCCACGAGACCCGCGCGGACTCGGAAGCCTCCCGCAAAAAGCGAGAAGGGCCGGGCGTGCTCGCGTCGGATCAGCGCCAGGGTTTCGGGCTCGCCCGACAGGAATGCCAGCGTGGCGTCGTCCAGAGAGGCGAGGCCGCGATAGAGGAGGGTCGCCTTTCGATCGGCCAGAATCGCGGCCAGCAGTTCGCGGCTCGGTACGGCGCGCCGGAACACCACCTGCTCCCAGAGCGAAGGCGCCAGGGGCAACGGTGCGGCCTCGTCCTGGCCGGGATCCGTCGTCGCTGCATCCAGGTGGGCCAGCACCCCCGGCACCAGCGCAGCCCCTTCCGGCGTGGCGTACAGTCGCCGCGCCACCTCCATCACGGCCCGCCAGGGCTCGAGGCTCGGGTCGAGACCGGCGGCACGCATTAGGGCCCGGCGTCCGCCAGGCACCGGCAGCTCGGACCACGCGGCCCTGGCTGACTCGTCGGCGAGTGCCGGAAGAGCGGCGAGCAGAGTGACTCCGATACACCGGGCGGCGCGCCCGGCGAGGTGACCGAAACCTGCCGGCTGCGGGGGCACGAAGGCCCCAGTATAACGATCCAATGCGGCCGTGGTCCGCAACTTGTCCTCGGGTCGTCACTGCTTCCCGGGCGCATGTCGGCGGAAGGCGGCGAGTTCCGCGGCAGCCTGTGCCGCGCGCGGGTCCCGGGTCGCCGCGTAGCAGCGCGAGCGGAAGTCCAGCACGTCCTCTCGCCAGGGAACGTGCGGCTCCAGGTCCGCGAGCGCGTACCTGCAGCGTTCGGTGAGTGGCTCCAGGGAGGCGAGCTGCATCCGCACCAGGCGCCGTGGCTCTTCGAGGGCCGCCGCCGCGAAGGGCCGTGAGAGGGCTTCGGCCAGCAACGGCGCGGCGTCCCGTTGCGCGCTGGCGAGTTCGAGGCTCAGGGACAGGGCGTGGGCCATGCTGATCTGCGAGGGCCACGGGTCGTCGCGGTAGTGCACCAGCGCTGTCACGAGCGCGTTTCGAGCCAGCTCGTGAAGGCCCATGCGGAAGGCGAGCCGGGCCGTGACAGCCTCGGCCTCCGTCGGCTGGACGCGGCTCAAGGCCTCGATGTGGTGCCGCGCGGCCGTGTCGCCGGCGTCGGCCAGCCCCTCGGCGAGCAGCATCGTCTCCACCACGCTCTCTGGAAGGGCGGGGCCGAAACTCGCCGCAGCGGCCGTGAGTCGCCCGGCCACGTACTCGGCGTGGGCTTTCTCCAGCGCCTCCTCCCCGGCGGAGACGTGGACGGTTTTCGGCGGCGCGTAACCCGCCAGGGTGTAGACGTCGCGGCGTCGGCGCGCGACGCGCTCCCAGTCGACGGGGAGATCGAGGCGGTCGGCACCGGCCGCCGCAGCCTGGCGACGCAGCAGGGGCACGTCGAGCAAGCCACTCTGCGAGGCCGTGCGCGCGAAGGCGAACTCGATCGGGTTGCGGTCGTCGGTGCTGATCTCATGGCCGCCGTCGCGCAGGCGACGGGCCAAGGCGGGGCCGGCGACGAAACGCGCCAGCAGGTCGTGGATGTCGGTGGCGCGCCAAGCGTGGCGCAGGGCGCTGGCGAAGGGCTCCTGCGCCATGCGCGCGCGCAGGCCTTCGGCGTCGTGGCGCAGCGGGCGGTGCGAGCCGACCAGCACCAGGTCGATGTGATGGACCTGCCACACCTCCACGGCCGGGAACACCGCGGCCATCGTGGCGAGGATGGTTGAGACCGTCCGCTCGTCCACCTCGTAGGCCTGGAGCCACTGGACGAACAGGCCCTCGGACGTGAGGCGGGCGTCTGCCGCCTGGTAGAACTCCCGCGTGAACAGGCTCGCGACCCCGGCACGGTAGGGGTTGGACGGTTCCGAGAACACCAGGTCCCAGCGCTCACGAGCGGTCATCAGCGCCTCGCGGGCATCGCCGAAGCGGACGCTGAGCCCCGGGTTGTCGAGCGCCGCCCGGTTCACCGGCGCGCACACCCGCGCCACCTCGGCCACCGCCGGCTCCAGCTCGATCACGTCGGTGTGTTCCATGCCGGGGAGGCTGGCCAGCCAGCCCGCGGTGCTCCCGGTGCCGAGGCCGATGACGAGGGAGCGCCGCGCGCCGGGCTGCAGCAGCGGCCCGAGCAGGCCGCCCATCACCTGCGTCGGCGCGTCGTTGCGGGCGTTGCCGTCCACCTTGCCGTTCAGGAGGAAGGAGTACGCGGCGACGGCCTGCAGAGCCACGCTGCTCTCGACTCCTTCGCGCTCCCAGACGATCGAGCGGCGCGCATCCCGCAGCCAGGCCAGGGTCGCATTCACGCCTTCGGGCGCGGGGCCACCACTGCGTCCGGCCCCGATGCCGCTGTGGCGCCAGCCTGCCGTGGGACCCTGCGCGACGAGAAGCACCAGCACCGTTGCGGCCGAGCCGGCGGCGACAGCGACGGGTGCGAGCCGCACGCGGCGCGTGTCCAGGGCGACCGCCAGCAGGGCGAGTCCACACAGCAGGAACGCGCTCGCCCGCCAGCAGCCCGGCGCCGTGAGCAGCGGCAGCAGGCCGAAGCCGCCGGCCAGGGCGCCGGCGATGCCGCCCAGCGTGTTGAAGAGGTAGACGCGGCCGACGTGGCTCGCGAGCCTGTGCCGGCCGCCGCCGAGGAGCGCCACCAGCAGCGGGAACTGCACTCCCGCCACCACTGACGCGGGCAAGACCACGATCCCGGTCACGAGGCTCCAACCGAAGAGGTAGGCCGGCAACCCGGCGCCAGCATCGGGGCGCAGGTGCAGGGCCAGCAGGGCGAGACGATCCCCGAGGGCATAGGGAAGCGCCAGGCAGAAGGCTTCGGCGAGGCAGCTGGCGGCGAGGGCGGACAGCCCCACCCCGGTTCGAGCCAGGAGCCGCGTGTAGAGGAGGCCGCCCAGGCCGATGCCCAGGAGAGCCATCGCCAGCACCAGACCGAAGGTGTAGACGGTGCCCCCGAGGATCGGGCCCAGCATCCGGTACCAGACCAGCTCCATCAGGAAAAAAGCGAAGCCCACGAGCCCGGCGGCCGCGAACACGAGCCCCGGCGGAGCTGCGGGCTTGTGGTCCTCACCCGCGTCCGGGGCAGGTGCGTCGGTCGGCCCGCCCACGCGCGCGAGCGCAAAGGCCGCCAGCGCCACCACGAGGTTGAGGAGCGCGGCGCCCCACAGGGTCGCGCGTGTGCCCAGGGCCTCGAGCGCCCAGAACGTCGCGACCAGGGCGCCGACACAGGCGCCGAGGGTGTTGAATCCGTACAGGAGCGCGGTCGCGCGGCGACGGCGGTCGCCCTCCGATTCGACGGCTCGGGCCGCGGCGCCGAGTGTACCGCCCGCCAGGAACGTCGGCGGCAGCAGCACCAATGCCGCCAGCAGCAGCCGAAGCGCGGCGCCGCCCCAGGAGCCGAAGGCGTCGCTGCCCCCGACGCCGAGGTAGACGCGGCGCGCCAGGTCGAGCAGCAGCGGCGTCGCCGCCGCCGTGACCGCCACCAACGCCTCCAGGCCCGCGTAGAACGCCAGGGGATAACGCTGGCGATCGGCGCGCGGCCCGAGCACGAATCCCCCCAGGCCCAGGCCGCCCATGAAGACGGCCAACACCGCAGCCGACGCGGCCGTGGAGGCGCCGAATATGCCCCGGAACTCGCGCTGCCAGCCGATCTGGTAGGCGAGAGCGCAGAAGCCCGAGCCCAGGACGAGCGGCAGCACGACGCGTGCGGAGCGCGGCAGTCCCGCTGCCTCGAGCATCAGGCTCGGGGCTGAGGGCGCCCCCGGGCGCGCCCGCCACCGCGCACGCGTGGACCTCGAGCTCACGGCGCGGAATTCTAGACGGTTTGACAGGGACCTCGACCGCGTCTAGCGTCCGCGGTTCCGGCGGAGGAACCGATGGACCTGCGCGTCCCGTCGCTGATCTGTTTCGCTTCACTGGCCTGCCCCGCCGCCGCCCTGGGCCCGGATACACCCGAGCCCGGCTCCGTCGAGGCGATCCAGGCCGCGACCACCGAGGCGCGTTTCCTCACTCCCTGGGTCTCCTACGTCCCCCACCACCCCGAGGTGCCGTCGCCGACGAAACACCTGGGCCACATCGTCGGCGCTCCGGGCGAGTTGACGAACACCACGAGGATCTACGCGTACTACCGGGCCCTCGCAGGCGCTTCGCGCCGCGTTCGGGTGGAGGCGATCGGCCAATCCGAGGAGGGACGCGAGATCCTCCTGGTGATCGTCGGGGACGAGGCCAGCCTCGACGCGCTGGAGGGTCACCGGCGCGCCATGGCCGAGCTCGCGGACCCGCGGCGTTGTGACGAGAGTTGCGCCGAGAATCAGATCGCCGCGGCGAAGCCCTTCTACATGCTCCACGGCGGGCTGCACTCCGGCGAGACCGGCTCCCCGGAGATGCTGATGGAGCTGGCGCACCGGCTGGCGGTCTCCGAGCAGCCGCTGATCCGCGAGATCCGTGACAAGCTCGTGGTGCTGATCAATCCCGTGGCCGAGCCCGACGGCCGCGACCGCATGGTCGATTGGTTCTACCGGCACCTCAAGGGCAAGACCGACTGGGAGAACCTGCCGCCGCTGTCGCCACCGTACTGGGGCAAGTACGTGCGCCATGACAACAACCGCGACGGCGTGCAGCGCAAGCTGGCCCTCACCCGGGCGACCCAGGACGCGTTCCTGCGCTGGTTGCCGCTCGTGGTCCACGACCTGCACGAATCGGTGCCGCTGCTCTCGATCTGGACCGGCACCGGACCCTACAACGAGAACCTGGATCCCAGCGTGTTCAGCGAGTGGCACAGCATCGCCTTCCAGGAGGTTGCGACGCTGACCGCGCTGGGATTGCCCGGCGTGTGGACCTACGGTTTCGGCGAGGGTTGGGCCCACCTGTACCAGGACTCGGTGGCCACCAACCACAACGCCATCGGCCGCGGCTACGAGACCTTCGGCAACGCCACCGCCGAGACGGTCGAACGGCGGCTCGACCCCGAGCGCAACCGGTACACGGGCCGGTCCGTGACCGAGAAGGACTGGTACCGCATGGTGCCGCCCCCGAAACAGCTTCGCTGGTCGCTGCGGAACAACACCAACTACATGGAAACCGGAGTCCTGACGGCGCTCCAGTACACCGCCCGAAACGCCCCGGAGATGTTGAGGAACTTCTGGCGGCGCGGCTCGAACGGCGTACACAGGGGCGCGACGGAGAGGCCCTACGCCATCGCCATCCCGGAGCGGCAGGACGACCGCCGACGCCTGGCCCGCCTGGTCAACCTGCTGCGGGAACACGGCATCGAGGTGTCGCGGGCCCAGGACGCCTTCGTGGTCAAGGAGGGCGCCTTTCCCGCGGGTACGTACCTGGTGCGAATGGCCCAGCCGTACCGTGGCTACGCCATCGACCTGTTGACGCCTCAAAAGTACCCCGCCGACAAGGCGCCTTACGACGCCTACGACGACGTGGCCTGGGCTTTGAACGTGAGCCTGGGCGTGGAGACGAAACCGATCGAAGACGAGGCGGTGCGCCAGGTCCCGGTCACACTCGTGAACGACAGCGTCGCCTACCAGGGCCAGGCGGCGCGGGGCGGAGCCGCCTATCTGGTGCGCGACTCCGGCCAGGAGGCGTTGCTGGCCGCCCGAGTGCGCCTCGCGGCCTTCAAGGTGGAGGCGGCCGAGCAGAGCTTCAGCGCGGGAGACCACGAGTACCCGGCCGGCTCCTGGATCGTTGCCTCGCAGCCCGGGGTGGAGGCCGCCCTCCACAACCTCGCGGCCGAGCTGGCGCTCGACGTGGAGGCGGTCGGGGCGCCGCCCGACGTGAAGCGCCACCTGCTGGACCTGCCGCGCCTGGCCCTGCTCCAGACCTGGAACGACACGCAGTCCGCGGGCTGGGTCCGCATGCTCTTCGACGAACAGGAGGTTCCCTACACGCTGATCATGGACGAGGACGTGCGCAGGGGCGGCTTGCGCCAGCGCTTCGACCTGATCCTTTACCCGGACACGGGCCGCAGCCTGAAGGACATCGTGAGCGGCATCGACCCGCGCCACGCGCCGCTGGCCTTCACGAACACGCCGCAGTTCACGAGCCACGGCAGGCCCAGCTCCTCGGCCGACATCACCGGCGGCTTGACCTGGAGAGGCGTCCAGAACCTCGAGGACTTCGTGCGCCAGGGCGGCGTGTTGATCACGCTGGGTGGAGCCTCGACGCTGCCCCTGGACGGCGGCATCGCTCGCGACGTCCGCCGCGCGTCGGTCAAGGACCTGGTCAATCCCGGCAGCGAGCTGCGCGCGCGTTTTCGGCGGCCCGACCACCCGATCGCGTACGGTTACCCGGAGATCACGTCGGTGTTCCGCGAGGGTCGCCCTGTTTACGACGTGCGCCGGGTCGACGCGGGACGGGTGGTGCTGCAGTGGGGCACGGAGCTGAAGCCGGACGACGAGGACGTAGTGAAGGCCTCCGACGGTGGGCCCGCAAAGGACGAGAACAAGGAGCCGCCGCTCGTGGTGAGCGGCGGCATCAAGGGCGGCGACGTCCTCCAGGGCAAGCCCGCGATCCTCGACATCCCGACCGGGAACGGCCGTGTGATCGCCTTCGACTTCGACCCCATCCACCGCTACCAGACCGAGTCCGACTTCCGGCTGGTGTGGAACGTGATCCTCCACTGGAACGACCTGCCGGCACGCTGAAGCGCCGTCCCGGGGTCGGGCAAGGTTGTTTCAGGTCGAGAGGGCGCGGTCCCCGAACAGCCGGCCGGCCCGGTAGAAGCAGTAGAGCCCTCCGATCTGGATCACGTGGAAGAGGTCGTTGTGGTTGAAGTGCTGGTGCAGGCCGACGCCGGAGTTCTGTACCAGCGCGCCGGCGAACGAGGTCGCGATGCCCACGAGCATGACCGGGACCGGCGCCGGCCGCGAGGCGCGGCCCAACAAGGCCAACGCCCCCAGGGCGACGAGCGTGCCGATGAAGTCGTACACCACGTACCGGAACTCGCGCTGCGACGTGAGCAACATCGCGTAGACGCCGAGCCGGAACCCGGACAGGCCGAGCAGCGGGCGCTGGTACACCCGCGGCGCCCAGGCCAGGATCGCCCCGGCCAGCAGCAGCAGGTTCGCGAGGCCGATGACGCCATACGTCGCGAGCCAAGCGGCGTTGCGCTGGACCTCGCTCCAGCGCGGGCCGAAGCCGTGGGAGCTTCCGCCGATCGCCGCCGCCAGGCCCACGGCCAGGAGCGCCAGGCCGAACAGCCGCGCCGGCGCGGCGCGCTCACGTAGCAGGAGCGTCCCCAACACGCCACCCGTGAGGGCCAGCAGGTAGTCCGTCAGCGTCGTGGTGGGCTCCGCGATCTCCACCGCCGCCTGCCTAGGGCTCGACGATGAGCGGCTTCTTGGGAGGGCTCGCCGGCGCCCCCTGGACCCTGCCGACGATGCGAGCGGCGCTGTCCAGGAACGTGGTCCCGCCCTCCTCGCGCAGCGAGGCCTGCAGGCCTGCATCGACGGCCGAGAGCGCCGCCAGCAGGTCGCGGCCGGGCGGCCCGACGGGGACGCCCTGTTCGTCCTTCGCCTCGAAGAGCTCCTGGAGCTCGTGGACCAGGCTCTGGGCCCGCGCGTCCTCGGCCCGGTGCTCGTAAAGCAGACCCTTCTCCCGGGTCTCGACGGTGCGGCGCAGCGCCGATACGGCCTGCAGGGCCAGCGCGTCGTCGAGCTCGGCACGCCGGCCGCGGATGCCGAGCAGCCCCATCAGGATCAGGAACAGAAGGCGGCCCTGATCCTGGTTCAGCCCCTGGGCATGCAGCAGCACGCGGCGCGAATCACGGCGCCGCTCGGTCTCACGGCCCTCCCAGCCGCCGGCATGAGCGCCCGTGAGGTACACGCAGTGGTCGGGACAGTCGATCTCGACGCGGCGCTTCGTCCCACAGCAGGTGGCGCAGATCGCTTCACCCTTGGCCGGACACGCCCGCTTGGCCTTGCGGGCCCGGCACAGGGGACACGACGCGTGTGCCGCATGCGTTGGCGCCACCCCGCTAGCCAATGCGAACCATGTCCTTCAGGTCACGGAGCACGTCCTCGGCCGTGGCGAAGCGCAGCTCCACGCGCGGGTGGAGGCAGCGGATCAGGAGCTTGTCGAAGGCCTCGGGCACGCCGGTGGCGAAGCTGCTGGGCAGCGGCAGGCCGGTGCCCTGGGGCAGCGAGCGCGGGTGGGTGCCCGTCAGCAGATGGTAAAGCACCGCGGCCACCGCGTAGAGGTCGCCGGCCTTGTCGGGTTGCCCCTCCGGCGCCCGGTAGCCGGGGGCCGGCAGTCGCCCGGCAATGCGACCCAACCCGAGGTCGGTGAGTTTCACGACGCCCTGGGCGACCATCACGTTCGAGGGCTGGATGGAGCCGTGGATCAGGCCCTTGGCGTGGATCGCCCCCACCGCCTGCATCAACACGCGGCCGAGGCTGTGCGCCTGCTGGAACGCCATCTTGTGTCCCGCCTTCAACGCCTCGGCGAAGGTGCGGCCCGCCACGAACTCGGTGACGACGCACTTGTCGCCCTGGGAGTCCACCAGGCCCAGCACCTTCGCAACGTTCGGATGGGAGAACGCCGCGGCCGCCTTCAGGTCGGCCACCAGCTCGGCCGCTGCGTTTTCCGGCCGTAGCAGCTCCGGAGGCAACACACGCAGCGCCACGTTGCGTCCGTCCTGGGTGTCCTCGGCCCGGTACACGACGCCAAGTGGACCGCGCCCGGCCTCCTCCTTGCGGGCGAAGCGCGCCGGCTTCGCGGCGGTGGCGGTCGGCGCCGGGGTCGCCGGCGACGACATCACCGCCCTGGACGCCTGGAGCTCGGGGGGCGGCTCCGTCGCCGCCGTGGTCGGGGGTGGAAGGGGGAGGGGAGCCACGCCGCCGGGGGCGGAGAGCAGGCGCTGGACGCGTGCCTCGACGTCGCGGTAGCGCAGGTCCTCGGCCTGTATCTTCTTGTACAGCGTCAGGGCCTGGGCCGAGCTGCCCCCAGCCTCGTGTGCGGCCGCCAGCCAGTAGTAGAGATCGAGGTTGGCGGACGACACGGGGTCCGCGGCCAACACTTTTTGCAGACGCTCCACGGCGAGACCGGGCCGCTGCCCCTGGATGAACAACTCGGCCAGGATCTCCGTGGCGCGCCTGTAGTCCTCGTCCTTCTCGGGCACGCGTTGCAGCAGGGAGATCGCGCGGTCGCGGTCGCCCGCCTTGGCGGCCGCCTCGCCGCTCCTGAAGGTCTGGCCGCCGCGCTCGTAGAGTTCGATCGCCTTGTCCTTGCTCCCGGACTCCTCGTAGAAACGCGCCGCGGTCTCGAACTCGCCGGCCCGTTCGTAACTCTCCGCGGCGCGCCCCTTGAGGCCCGCACGCACGTAGACGCCCGCCGCGGCGATGAAGCTGTCGCCGGCCTCGTAGGCGCCGGCGGCCTCGGTCAGCATGCCGGCCGACTCGAAAAGCTCCGCCGCGCGCAGGTAGTCCTGCCCCTCCTGGAAGAAAAGCGCGGCCTCGGGAACGCGCTCCTGCTTGAGGGCCACCTCGCCCCGCAGGATGGCGGCTTTCACCGTGTCGCCGGCGCTCTCGAAGGCCCGGGCCGCCGACTCGGGGTCCTCGGCGCGCATGTACAGCTCGGCGGCACGCGCGTGATCGCCCAGGCCCGAGAGCGCTGCGGCGGCCTCCTTGAAGTAGGAGCCCTTGGCGTAGATCTGGTGGGCGCGGTGCAGGTCGCCGCCCTTTTCGTAGAGACGTCCGGCCAGGAGCGCGCTCTTGTGGTCGGCTGACGCTGCGGTCGCCGAGTAGGTGGTGGCGAAGGACACGTTCTCCATGAAGTGTTTTTCCTGGCACTCGGCGGCGCGCAGGTACTCCCCGCTCTTCTCGAAGGCTTCGGCGGCCCGCAGCGGGTAACCCGCCTTCAGGTACAGGTCCGCGGCCCGGCCCCATTCACCGGCCAGACCGAAGAGCCGCGCCGCCTCCAGGGTGTTGCCCCGCTCCAGGAACAGGGCCGCGGCTCGGCCCGGCTTGCCCGCGTCGATCATGACCTGCGCGGACTTCTTGTGATCGCCAGCCTGCAGGTAGAGCTCCGCCGCGCGCTCGAGTCGACCGAGCTTTTCGAAGACGCTGGCTGCGGCGAAGAACTCCTCACCCTCCACGAACACGTCGGCGGCCTGCTGGGCCTTGCCGGCCTCCTCGTACAGGCGGCCCGCCTCGATGAAGTTGCCCCGGACCTTCTCGCGCGCGACGGCCCGGTTCAGGACGTGGTCCCGGTAGGACTGGCCCAGGATCGCCGAAAGGAAGACGTCCAGGCCCGAAGGCCCGGACGACGCCCCCTTCCGCCTGCGCCCGGGGCTGCGCGGCGTGAAGCGGCTCGCCAGAAAGAGGATGATGATCGCCCCAACCGCGAGCAAGACCAGATCGTTGTTGAGGAGCTCGAGGATGAAGTCCATGCGCTCGGGGGGCCTCCTCGTTCCCGGGAGAGCAGCGGCGGGCGATTATAACAACGCGCGTGCCAAGCTTCCGCCTTCGCACCCGGGCCTGCGCGAGAGTTCGTGGCCGGGTCTGCCCGGGTACGCGGGCTGCAGCCGTCGCCTAAACCCTCTGCGCTCGTTGACTTAACGCGGAGCGACCGCTATCCTGACTCCGACTTGTGTCCCTGTGAGCTCGCGGTCGCCGAAGGACGTCCCGCCGCCGTCTCCTGATGACGGGCCGGACTCCGCCGACGAGCTCCTCACCTCGGAAGACCTCTTCGGCGACCTGATCGACGCCCCTCTGGAGCCCAAGCCCGCGATCCCCAGGGCCACGACCACGCCGATTCGCGTGCAGGTGAGCGAAGACGGCCAGGCCGGGCCTCCCAAACCAAAGCCGCCCGAGATGGGACCGGAGGAGGTGGGGACGCTGCTGGAGGCGTTCGGGGCCGGCGAGCCGGCACCCCCCCGCCCTTCACCCGCACCGGAGCCCGCTCCGGCGCGCTCCAACTCCCCGCTGGCGTCGGCCGACGTCCGAGACGTGGACGGCCTGCTCGAAGTCCTGGGCGGCGGCGACACGGAGGCGGACCCCCGGGCCGGCGACGCGTCGCGGACGCTGGCGCCAGGCGCGGCGGTCCCGGATTCTGCCCCTGTCGTTCCGACTCCGGCACCGGCCGCCCCCGCGCCAAGGCCGGCCAAGCCGCCGACGGATCTCGACCGCGTGCTGGATGACGTGTTGTCCCCGGCCGCCAGCCTGGATTCGGAGACCCGAGCGCACAGGGAGGCCAAGCCGGTCGACCTGGCCGAGGACCAGCCTGCGAGCACCCTGACCGCGAAGTTTGCAGCCGCCGAGCCGAGCGTCGCCGCCTCGGAGACCTCGCGGATGATGATCGACCTGGGTGCGGTGGCCGAGGACGCCCTGGCCTCGCCGGTCCCGGCGGCGCCGAAAGACGCCGGCGGCACCCGTTCGGGGGTGGGGGACGTGTACGGGCCCTACACCTTGCTCGAGCGCATCGCCGCCGGTGGCATGGCGGAGGTCTTCAAGGCCAAGCGCAGCGGCGTCGAGGGGTTCGAAAAGGTCGTCGCCGTGAAGCGGATCCTGGCGCACCTCTCGGACAACCAGGATTTCGTGAACATGTTCATCGACGAGGCCAAGGTCGTCGCCGGCCTCACCCACCCGAACATCGTGCAGATCTTCGACCTGGGCAAACTCGACGAGACGTATTTCATCGCCATGGAGTTCGTCCATGGCAAGGACCTGCGCAGCATTCAGCGCCGGTCCAGGGACAAGGGTTTGCGCCCGCCCCCGGATCTGTCGGCCTACGTCGTGAGCCGGGTCTGCTCGGCCTTGGAGCACGCCCACACCCGCAAGGACGCCGAGGGCCGGCCCCTGGGCCTGGTCCACCGGGACGTGAGCCCCCAGAACATACTGATCTCCTTCGAGGGCGACGTGAAGCTGACCGATTTCGGCATCGCGAAGGCCACCACCAAGGCCGCCGCCACCGACCGGGGCTCGCTGCGGGGCAAGTTGCTCTACATGAGCCCCGAGCAGGCCTCGGGACAACCGATGGACCGCCGCTCGGACATCTTCTCCGTGGGCGTCGTCTTCTACGAGCTGCTGACGGACCGCAAGCCCTTCATGGCGACCTCCGAGAAGGGCATCCTGGACATGGTCCGGGAGTGCCGCATCGATCCTCCGTCGAAGTGGAACGACCGCATCCCCGGGACCCTGGAGCGGATCGTCCTGAAGGCGCTGGAGAAAAGCCCCGACGAGCGTTACCAGGACGCCGGCGAGATGCACCGCGACATGGAGCGCGCTTTGCTGGAGCTCAGCGCCCCCGTCGCCCAGGACCTGGCGCGGCTCATGGAACTGCTTTTCGAGCGGGACGAGCGCGGCGTGCGCGAGCCTCCCCCGGAAGGGCCCGCGCCCGCAACCGCGCCCGAGACCAACCCGAAGAAGCAGCCGGTCCGGCAGGACGACATCTCCCGCCTGTTGAAGAAACACGGCATCGGAGGCTAAACGGAGGACCCAAGATGGCGCTCTCGAACGATCAAGAGCAGTTCTATCGGCAGACCCTGGAGATTACCAAGCAACAGGTCGTCGACCTCAACGCCCAGATCGAGGAGGAGCTGGCCAAGGTCAAGGAGCGCCTGGCCGAGCTGCAGAACGCCAAAAACGCGGCGAAGCAGATCTACGACGGCGCCTGCAAGATGCTCGGGCTGGAGAACGACATCGAGAGGGAAGAGCAGGAGGAGGAAGAGGAGGCGGTAGAGTAGCCGGCAGCCGCGGAGGAGCAACGAGCCATGGCCTGGTTCCGGCGCGAAGACACAGCCATCACCCCCGGGGAGCAGGTGAACCGCGTCCCCGAGGGGCAGTGGGTCAAGTGCGGGTCCTGCAAGGAGATGCTGTACCGCAGGGAGGTGATCCAGAACTTGAGCGTGTGCCCGAAGTGCGCCTTCCACTTCCGCATCACGGCCCGCGAGCGCCTGGAGCTGCTGCTCGACGGAGCCTTCGAGGAGATGGACGCGCCTCTGGTCAGCGCCGATCCCCTGCAGTTCCGGGACACCAAGCCGTACCTGGCCCGGCTCCGGGACGGCCGCGCCAAGACCCGCTCGTCGGATGCCCTGGTTTCGGTCGTGGGGACGTTGGACGGCGTCAGGGTCGTCGTCGCCGCCATGGAATACGGTTTCATCGGCGGCAGCATGGGCGTCGTGGTGGGCGAGAAGGTGACCCGGGCCATCGAACGTGCCCTGACGGAGCGTACGCCGCTCCTCATCGTCTCCTGTTCCGGCGGCGCCCGTATGATGGAAGGCACCTTGTCGCTGATGCAGATGGCCAAGATCTCCGCCGCCCTGTCGCGTCTCGACGACGCCCGACTGCCCTTCATCAGCCTGCTCACGGACCCGACCACCGGCGGCGTCACGGCCAGTTACGCGATGCTGGGCGATCTCAACGTGGCCGAGCCCGGGGCCCTGATCGGTTTCGCCGGCCCGCGGGTCATCGAGCAGACCATCCGCCAGAAACTGCCCGAGGGTTTCCAGCGTTCGGAGTTCCTGCTCGAGCACGGCATGCTCGACATGGTGGTGGACCGGCGCGAGCTCAAGAAGACGCTGTCGCGCTCGTTCCGGCTGCTGATGGCCTGACGGGGCCGGCGCGGCTCACGGCGTGCGTTTCCCAGGCCTGCTCCTCTTCGCCCTCGCGACCCCGGCGGCCCTCGGGCAGGAAGGCCCACGCCTGGTCCTGGGCGGCGAGGCCAGCGTCAGCTATGGCGCACGGGACGACGGCTTCTTCAACGAGACCACCTACAGCCACAACCTGCTCCGGCTGCTGCGCCTCGACCTGCTCCTCTCCCTGCGGCTCGCAGGGAGTCTCACCCTGCTCGGCGACTTGCGGAGCGAGAACCTCGACGCGGTGCGCCCCTACGCCCTCTACCTGCGCTGGCGTCCTGTCCCGGAGATTGACCTCGACCTGCAGGCCGGGCGCATCCCGCCCGTGTTCGGCGCGTTTCCGCGCCGCCGTTACGCGCAGGACAACCCGCTCATCTCCTGGCCGCTGGTCTGGCAGTACCTCACGACCTTGCGCTCCGACGCGCCGCCCCCCGACGCCGACGCGCTCCTCGCCCAGCGCGGATCCGGCTGGTTGACCGGCTACCCCGCCTACGGTTACGCGCCGGGCCTGCCGATCGCCTCGGCGGCGCGCCCGGACACGGGATTCGAGGGGCGCTTCGCCGAGGGGCCCCTGGCCCTGGCGGTCGCCGTGACCCAGGGCACGCTCTCGGACCCGCGCTCCAGCGACTCCAACGACGGCAAGCAGGTGTCGGCTCGAATCGAGTGGCATCCGGCCGCTCGCCTGAAGCTCGGCGCCTCGGTCGCCCAGGGCGAGTTCCTCGACGCCCGCCGGACCCTGCCGTCGGGGCGGTTCGAGCAGCGGGCCGTCGGCCTGGACGCCGAGTACTCACGGGGCCACCTCGTGGCCCGCGCCGAAGCGATCTACTCGGAATGGGACCTGCCGCGTCGAGGCACGCCACCCATCGACAGGCCGCTACGCGCGTTCGGCTACTACCTGGAGGCGCGCTGGCGATTCGCCCCGGGCTGGCACCTGGCGGCCCGCCTCGACGACCTGGACTTCGGCGAGATCCGCGGCAGCGCCGGGGTGACGCCCTGGGAGGCGCCCACCCGACGCTTCGAAGCGGGTGTGGGTTACCTGCCGCAGCGCCACGTGTTGTTGAAGGCCGTGTACCAGCGCAACCAGCGCGACGCGGGGCTGGTGCGCTCCCAGGACCTGCTGGCCAGCCAGCTGCTGCTGTGGTTCTGAGCGCGCCCGCCGTGGGGCTGATGTTCCTCGCCGCGCCGGCCCAGGGCGGTACGATCCGCGGCACCGTGGACGTGCGGCTGGAGCTCAGAG